>VMHT01106476.1_pt1 | contig 18661 bp, 11 predicted proteins | sample 4693611 | NCBI WGS metagenome assembly VMHT01 (sample SAMN12280063, study PRJNA550983) | marine metagenome | isolation source: seawater sampled from same location over 5 years 0.02-0.2 micron viral filtrate | place: USA: collected off the coast of southern California halfway between the port... ...
TGGCGACGACGCGCGCGACGATGGCGACGACGACGACGGCGCGCGGGCGCGGGCGCGCGCGCGAGCGCGACGCGACGCGACGACGACGCGCGGTCGGGGTTTCGCGCGCGACGACGACGACGACGCGACGACGATGGGAGACGCGCGCGGTGCCGACGGGCGAGGCGATGGAGATCGCGACGTCGCAGCTCGCGGGAGGGCTGGAGACGGCGCGCGCGGTCGTCGGCGCGGCGACGGTGGCGCTCATCATGTTTCAGGGGCCGAAGGGCGACGGCGTGGTGAACTCGCTGAACGAATCGCGAATGTTCGGGAGCGCGAGCAAGGCGAAGAGCGCGGTGGATTACGTGACGTATGGGTTGATATTTGGATTCATAGCGATGTCCGCGGTGCTCGCGGCGAGCGGGTAGGCGGGCGCGGGAGGTTGTAAAGAGAGCGCGAATTTTTTGTTTGCGATTTTTCAGACGCCGAGCTAGCGGCGTCGAGAGCTAATTTTTGTCGACGTTTCGATTCGATCGCGCGGACGCGCGGGGTGACGTGGTTTTGGGCTCGGGCTTGGGCTCGGGCTTGGGCTTTGCTCGGGGTTTGGGTTTCGCGGTCGCGCGGTTCTTTGGCTTCTTCGGCGACGGCGAAGCGACGCGGTCGCTCGAATACTGCGACAAGTCCAAGTCAGCGAAATCGGCGTCGTCGCCGTCGTCGAGTTTAGGTTCCGGGTCGGAAACCGCGTTGTCGTGCTGATCATCGTCGTAATCCACGATGACGTCTCCCAACGCCTCCTCGCGAGTTCTCTTGAGAATCATCGCCGCGACTTCGGATCCCGAGGCGTTGGTGAGATTTTTCACCGCGTCTCCGAGACGTTTCGAGCGGAATTTCGCCACTCGCGAGCTCACAGCGTGAGAAGTTTCGAAGAAGCTATCGATGCGACGCTGGTCGTCGCGTTTCGACCACGATTTCATCATCGGGAGCAAAATTTGATCCGCCGCGTCTCGCGTCCACGACAACGTCTTGATGCAAAACAAGCGAAGCATGTCCAAGTCAGGCTTTCCCCACTCGAAAGTTTCTTCGCTTTGATCGACTGACGGATACTGGTACGCTTTGACGACTTCTAGGGATGGGTAATTCGCGGGAACTTCCCAACTCTTTTTCAGCGAGCGATGTTTCTCTTTGAAGGCGGCGGTGATCGCGTCGTCCGTCGCGCTCTCCGCGGACGTTTTCGACGGCGAAGGAAGCAAGCGTTCGGGAACCATGGTGAGTTCTTCCATATCAATCCACTCTCTGAACGCTTTACTCGCATCCATAACGTTTCCTTTAAACACGCTGACGATTTCGAGCGCGTTCACGATGCCGACGCCGCCGACGCCTTCGGTGTAATCGCTCCCGAGCAAGAGCGCGAGTTGAATGAAACGATCTCGATCGAGTCCTAGTTCTCTCTTGATACGATCTGCGGTGTAGACTTCGCAGTATTTTTTCTCCGAGAAAAAGTTTCTGTACACGTGCGATGCGCCAAACAGAAAGACATCGCTATCGTCCGTGATGACGGCGTCGACAAGCTTGTGCTGGTTGAGATACGCGCACTGCGCTTCAGCTTCTTGCGGCGCGATGATGTAAGGAATTCCGAAAAGCGTGAGCAGTTCTTGGACGTCTCGGTACATCTCATCCGTGACGTGTTCGGCACCTTTCTTGGCTTGACGAATTTCATGCTTCAGACGCTCTTGCTCTTCCTCTGCTTCGCAAATTAGACGTTCCACTCGGGCGCGCTCGGCGATGCGTTCAGCTTCGCGCGCCGCCTCGATCCACCGCTCTTCTTCCGAATCGATTTCTTCTTCTTGCTTCGTTTCTTCAATCTCGACGACGTCTACTTCTTTAGAATCATCCGACTGTTTCAAAGAATCGTCGACGTGCTTGGCCAAACTCATCGCTATCGCTGCTTTCAACCCGTCGTCATCTTTGTCATCATCATCATTGTTGTTTTCGTCTTCACTCTCGTTCGTTTCTAATTGTGCTTCAACTTCCACACCGTCTGCGGCTGCCTTGGTCGGCGACTCTTCCTCGCGCGCCGTAGCGACGCTCATCGCGATGGCCCTTTGCAACTGCTCACTCTCGTCGTCGTGATTCAACGGCGCTAACGCTTCTTCATCTCCTCGCACACCGATGGCTATTGCGGCGTCGACGTCTGCTTCTGTTTCAGCCTCCGCAGCGGCTCGCACAGCAGCCTCTTCTTCGTCGGCGTCCCATCCACCCAAGCTTCGCCCTTTGAGAAAACCGTGGCTGAGAGAGTACACGCTCTTGCGTTTCAACGCGGTTCCATCGCCGTGTGACTCATCATCGGCGTCGTCAGCGTCTTCACTCAAATCCATAACGTCATCGTCATGACGGGCTAGCGGTGACGGCGCGGCAAGCGCGAGTTTCGCGGGCGACGGTTTGACGTCGTCTTCCACGTCTTCCCATTCCTCGTCGGCGTCGGCAACGGCGACGATGTCGTCTTCGTCTTCATCGGCCGCCGTGGCGTCGTCCGCGCTCGCGAATAACGGGTCTTTCGCCGCAGCTTTGATATTTTCCGTGGTGAATGAGATTTGCAAATCCAACGTCGATGGCTCTTTGCTCAACACGATGGGCGTCTCCGCGACGGATTTGGCGACTGATGGCGTCGGAAGCGTCGGGTGAAGGTTCGTCACTAAAAATCGTTCTTGCGGCGCGACGAGCGCCGTCGGCGCGCGACCACGTCGCCCCGTTCGCACCCCAGCGAGTTGATCCGACGCAAACGTACCCGTCGTCAAACCTAACACCCCCGACGTCGACGGCGGCGGCTGCGGCGGCGCGAGCGCCAGCGCTCCGCTCGAAGTCGTTCGATTCGACGAAGATGGTCCGGCAAATATAAAATCGCGATTATCCTGCGCCGCGACGCGTTTGGACGTCATCGGATCGTTCAAATCCGATTTCTGCATCACGCGATCGATCTCTCGCTTCAATTTCGTCCCTTTAAGATACGTCTCCAACTGCAACGCGCTGAAATCTTGCATCTTTCCCGAAGCCGCGGCGAAATGCTCTCGATTATCCGCCACGCGCTTATCCCGCATTCGCATCACGACCTCCATTCGCACCGACGGCGGCAGCGCGCCGAGCACCTCGGGATCGATCGATTCGCCGTCCGGCACGAACACGTCCAACTCCTCCTCCTCCTCCTCCTCCTCCTCCGAATCCCGCTCGTCGCCGTCGTCTCCATCGTCCCCATCGCGCGCCGCGATCGCCACCGCCCCTCCATTTCCCACCCCCCCTCCGTTCGCCGCCGCCACCAGCGCCCGTCGCTTCAGTTCGTTCAACAAAACCTTCTCCGCCGCCACGCGCACCTTCGCCGCGCTCCGCTCCCGCGCGCGTCGTCGCGTCGCCGTCGTCCGCCTCTTCAGCGCCGGCGTCGCCCCGTCGAACACGAACACCGGTCGCGCGCCGTGACGCAGCAACCGCGCGATCCTGCGAAAGAACCCGGCGACGTGCGCGCGCGCCGCGACGTCGCCGTCTTCGTCGCGCGTCGCCTTGATGAATTGCACCAGCCAGATGGACGCGTCGACGGCCACGCGCTTGCCTCGCACGCTGTCGCCGTCCGCGCGACGACCGCTCGGTTCGAGCAGCCGCCACAGGTCGCGGACGCCCATGGCGCGGCGCTATCGCGACGCGCGCATCGTCGACGAATGGCGACCGCGCGACCGCGGATCGACATCGCGACACCGCGACGCCATCGCGACGCGTTTCAGCGCGCGGAGACGACGCGCGCGGAGACGACGCGCCGTCGGCGTCGACGCGGGCGCGATGCGCGACCAGCGGCCGCCGAGTCCGAGATTGAGCGAGGCGGCGCTGCGTCGGCACGCGGCGGCGATGCGCGGCGAGCGCGAGCGCGCGGCGCGCGCGGCGAGCGCGCTGCGACGCGAGCTGGATGATTTCTCGCGACGCGGACCGAAGCACGACCTGCACACGCCGCTGCACGCGGCGTGCGAGGACGGGGAGGCGAGCACGGCGAGGGCGCTCCTCGTCGCGGGCGCGGCGGTGGACGAACGGGACGAGCGAGGCGCGACGGCGCTCATGACGGCGGCGCAGTGGGGACACGCGGAAGTGTGTCGATTATTGCTCGAGCGAGGGGCGGACGCGAACGGGAAGGACGAACAGGGGGACACGGCGCTGCACGAGGCGGCGCGCGCGAACGCGCTGGACGCGGCGGAGGTTTTGGGGGAGTGGAAGGGGACGAATTTGGAGGCGAAGAACGCGCACGGATGCACGGCGCTGCACGTGGCGTCGCACAGTGGACACGGGGCGATGGTGAAGCTGCTGGTTCGACTCGGGGCGGCGGTGAACGGGGAGATGCGAGGCGGGTACTCGGCGCTGCACGTGGCGGCGGCGAACGGGTCGAGTTCTTCCCTGAGCGCGCTTCTCGAGAGCGGTGCGAACATTCGACACAGCGCGTCGGAGAGTAACATTCTTCGCTCGGCGAGCGGCACCGCGCTGGAGCTCGCGGAAGCGAACGACCAGGTGGAGGCAGCGCGTCTGCTTCGCAACGCGAGTCAGAGAGAGTTTGAGCAAGGCGGATTGTTCGGGAAGGAGTAAAATTACATAAAAATAAGTACGGTACAAACCTTGTAACTATATCGTATAAGCATGTATGCGGCGTTAACATCGTGATCACAAGCGCTGCGCGCGCGTGCGCGGGTCTCGCATGCGAGGCGGCGGAGGTTTCCAGTTTGCCTCGTCGTCCGGCTTGCCGAGCTGTCCGCACGCCGACATCTCTTCGTCCCCTCGAGACTGTCGAATCGTGCACGTCACGCCCGCATCGCTGACGCGCTGGCGAAAAGCGTTAATTCGCTCTTGATCGCTGCACTTGAACTCCGAACCGTCGTGCGTGTTGAAATAAATGAGATTGATTTTGCACGGAATGTCGCGAGCGATTTCGACCAATCGATCCGCGTCCTCGTCGCTGTCGTTCACGCCTTCGAGCATGATGTACTCGAAAAATACCTGTCTTTGGTGCCTACCGAGAGATTGGCGCGGAAACTCGCGACGGAGCAATCCAAGAAGCATTTCGAGGTTGTATTTGCGATTGATGGGCATGATCCAGTTGCGAATGTAATCCGTCGTGGCGTTGAGCGACACGGCCAACGACGCCTCACTCTCGCGTAAAAATCGCTCCATCTGTGGAACCAGCCCAGACGTGCTCACGGTGACTTTGTTACGCGAAAACCCCAATCCTTTGGGATCCAACAAGATTGATACCGCCTTTAACACCTCATCGACGTTGTGCAGCGGCTCCCCCATGCCCATAAAGACTACGTTCGACACCTCGCTCGCGCCCACCATCCGTCTCGCCTGCACGACCTGCTCCACGATCTGCGCCGCGCTGAGATTTTTCCTCAACCCCATTTTCGCCGTGTAACAAAACTGGCAATTCATCGCGCACCCGAGCTGCGAACTCACGCACACCGTCGTTCGACCTCGCTCCGTCAGCGCCGGAATCAACACGCTCTCCACCGTCCCGCCCCCGCTCCCTCGCAGGTTATACGTCACCTTCCGCGTGCCATCCGTCGCTAATCTCGTATCGCTCAGCTCCAAATCGCCGTCGAAGCTTCCCAAAACCTCCAGACGCGCTTTAAATTTATCGCCGAACGCCTCGCTCGCGTCGGCGTCGCCGCCGAGCTCGCGATACATGGCTCTGAACACCGAGTCCGCCCTCGACCGTTTCTCCCCGACGTGCGCGAGCCAATCCGCGAGTTCGGCGCGTCGCATGCCCTTGAGCGCGTACTTGCCGCTCGAGAGGCGAGGGAACGCGTCCAGGGCGTCGACGTCGAGCGGCGCGGCGTCGAAGGCGCGGACGTCTGGAACCGGCGGCGGCGCTTCGGGCGACGCCGCGACGGTGAGAACGCGCGCGCGCGCGCGACGAACGCGCGCGCGAACGCGCGCTCTGCGCGACGACGCGCAGGCGCGAGCGCTCGAGAGCGCGGCGCGAAGCATGGCGTCGGCGAGTGCGGCGTCGAGCGCGCGGCGCGGCGACGACGACGACGGTTCGCGGCGGCGACGATTCAACGGCGCGGACGCCGCGAAACGTCCGACGTTCGAGCGCGTGCGTCGCATACATTATTTCTACCCTAATCCCGCGTCGTCGTCGCCGTCGCGATCGCTCGACGCCTCGCCGTCTCGCGCGCGTCGCGCCGCCATCTCCCGGCTCGCCGCCGTCGCCTTTTCCACGCTATAAAACGCCGACGTCTGCCCCTTCGGCGCGCGCACCACGCCCCCGTTCCCCGCTTCGCTGCTCAGAAACCTCTCCCACGACTGCCACGGCAGGAATCCGCCGCACGCGGTGCATTTGACCAACCGCGCGCCTCGCGAGCGCTCGACTTCGACGAGGCCCGAGCCCGCGCAGAGCGCGCACCGGCGCTGGATGAGCACGCGCTTCCCGAATTCGTACGCCGCGATCGCGAACGGGCTGACGCCGGCGATGAATCCGAACCACAGCTGCCACGCCTCGACCGGGGCGACGTCGGCGTCGGGGAGCGCGCGCGGCGGTCGGGACGGTGGATGACGTCGAAAGCGTCCCGAGCGCGCGCGCGGCGCGCGCGCGAGAGAGAGAGACGGCGGCGCGCGCGATGCGGTCGCGCGAGACGCGACGCGCGTCGCGCGCGCGCTCGGGAGCGAACGCGCGCGCATGGTGCGCGCGAGAGAGTGCGGTCGACGCGAGTGTCTGTTCCTATTCTCCTATTCTCCTATTCTCCTATTCTCCTATTCTCCTACGCCTCCGCGCTGCGGCGTCTGGACGGCGACGCACGTCGACGCGCGTCGACCCGTGCCGTAGACGACCACGTTTTTCCCGGGAAAGGGAAGCTCGGCGACGCGCACGTCGGTCAGACCGGCTTTCTGCACGAGATGGTCGACCAAGTGCGCGTGCGTGGTGACGCGGGAGCCGTCGGCGAGCCGGCGTTTGCCGAACTCTTTCGCGTACACGCAACACGGAACGACGGCGAAGGGAAGATTGCGCTCGAGGGCGAAATCGACCGCCGCGTCCGTGGCTTGGTCGGGATGCATGGCGACGACGATGGAGACTCGACGGAGGACGTCGTCGAGCGCGGAGACGACGGCGTCCTGGTCCAACTCGATTTCACCGTCGGCGTCGTCGCCGGCGTCGCCGGCGTCGTCGTCGCCGGCGTCGCCGGCGTCGTCGTCGGCGTCGTCCTCATCGCTTCGACGATCCGTCGACGGCGCGATATCGACCGCGCCGTCGACGACGCGCACCGTCGCCCCCGCGTCTTCGTATCGAGCGTCTCTCCTATCGTCCGCGACGAGTCCCGACACGCACCACCTGCTCGCTCGCGCCGCGACGTTCGACGCTCGCACTCTCGCTTCCCACGCCGCGTCCTCTCGCGCGTACACCTCCCGCGACCAATACACTCGCAAGTGCTTCGGTTCTCGCACGCGTATCGTCGCGGCGTCGCGTTCGCGTTCGCGCAGATGAAATCCCAGCGCGAACCTGCGCCTGAGCCTTCCCAGGCGCATCGCGCGCGGATCGATCACCCACACCTCCGCCGCGTTCGTCGAGTTCATGAGATCGAACGCCAGGACGCCCTTGCCGCCGGCGACGTCCAGGACGACGCCGCCGTCGAGCGCGTCGGCGAACTCGCGCGCGAGCCACTCGCGAAACCGTTTCACTTTTTGCCGCGAGTCTTTTCGGCGCGTTTTGCGCGACCTCGAGCGAGGCGCGCGCGCGGCGTCGGCGTCGCGCGCGGCGTGGGCGAATTTACACGCGTCGCCGTAGCGACACGCCCCGCGGAGGAAATGGCGACAAGGCGGCGACGAGGACATCGTCGCGGCGGCGTGTGCGGGACGAGACGGCGAGACGGCGAGACGACGGCGACGCGCGGTTCGCGACGGCGAGACGGCGATGAAAAATTAAATGAAATACAAGCGATGCCGGGCGCGCGGCGGTGACTGGCTCGATCGATGACGCCGAGACGCCGGACTATTTTTGAAAGAAGACGAGGGAGAGGACGAAGTCGACGACGAAGATGGCGGTGAGACTGATGACGACGCTCGCGGTGGTGCTCTCGCCCACGCCCTTGGCGCCGCCCGTGGTGGTGGTACCCCAGCCGCAGGAAATCACCGCGATGACGGCGCCGAAGGCGATGGATTTCGCGGTCATGATGCCGATGTCGCTCGGTTCCAAATACTTGGCCGCGCTGTCGATGATGACGTTCGGCGACACTCCGTAACGCAAATCCGCGAGTAAAATGCTCGCTCCGAGCGCCTGCGCGAAAGATATTATGCTCAATATCGGCAGCGACACCGCGCACGCGATGACGCGCGGGATGACGAGATAATCCACGGGATCCGTCCCGAGCACCGTGAGCTGGTCCACTTGCTCCGTCACCTGCATCGTCCCCAACTCCGCCGCGATCGAGCTCCCGATTCTTCCCGTGAGCACGATCGCGCAGATCACCGGCGTCAACTCCCGCGCGAACGCCAGGCCCAGCAACCCCCCGATCGCGTTCTTCAGCCCAACCTTCGCGAACTCCTTACAAAACTGAATCGTAAACACCATCCCCACGAACGAGCTCGTCAACAGCGACACCCCGAGCGTTTGCGGCCCCACGCGCGCGATCTGCTGCAACGTCTGCTCCCAATTCACCCGTCGCGGCTGTCGCGCGCACCGATACAGCACGCTTCCGAACAACAGTCCCGTCGCCGCGCTCCGCCATAAAAATTTCGGCGGCGTCCACGCGCCGAGCGTCCGCGTCGCCCACGCCCGCGCCGCGCCCTCCAACCGCGCCACCGCCGAGTCCGCCGTCCCCGCGACGTCCGCGCGCCTCGGCGCCGCCGCCCGCGTCGCCGCGCCTCGCCTCGCGCCGTCCGAGCGCGCGCGCTCGAGTCTCGACGCATCCGTCGTCATCGCCGTCGTCGTCCCCCGCCGCGCCCGTCGCGTCTTCTCGCGCGCGCATCGCGTCCGCGCGCGCGCGCGCGTCGCGTCGACGCGTTTCAGCGCGAGCGATCGCGGCGACGCGCGCGCGCGCGCGCGCATCGCGCGTCGGCGTGTGTGGACGCCGAACCCTAACGACGCGCATTTATCTCGCGTCGAATCGCGTTCGAACGCGATGCGCGTCGCTTTGTAGACATCGCGAACGCCATGTGCGAACGCGTCGAAGGGCGTATCTTCGCCGATGAGGCCGATAAGGCGCCGCGCGTCGGCAGACGACGACGCGCGGCGAACGATGATGGGCGCGCGCGCGACGACGACGACGACGGCGACGGCGACGGTGACGCGGAAGACGACGACGACGCGCCGAAGCGCGGCGGCGGCGCGCGCGACGCGAGGGGACGACGAAACGATCGCGGCGAAGGTTAAAAATTTCGCGATCGCGACGACGCTCGCGACGACGCTGAGCCTCGGCGCGGTGACGAGCGACGCGAAGGCGGGGGAGATTGAAATTCTCGCGACGCCGGCGCCGACGGCGGGGTACATCGTGGACGACGCGGGATTGATGTCGAGGTCGACGGCGACGGCGGTGAACAAGACGCTGAAGGAGCTGGAGGACGCGACGGGATTTCACGTGAACGTGATCACGGTGAGAAAATTGGTGTTTGAGACCGATCCGTTCGCGTTTGGGGATAAGGTTTTGGAGACGTGGTACCCGACGGTGGAGGAGGGGAACGATAAGGGTAACTTGTTGCTGGTGAAGTCGACGAAGGACGGCGCGTTGGTGGGGGGGCCAAAATTTTTGAAACAGGTTGGCGATCCTTTGATTGACAGCGTTTTGACGAGCAACTACGGTATTAATCTCGAGCAAGAAAAGTATAACGAAGCGTTGACGTCGTCGGTGAAGCGCATCGCGGCGGTGCTCGAGGGCAAGGACGATCCCGGCCCTCCGGCAAAGTTTGAGGCGCAAAAGGGAAGCAACTTCAAGACGAAGAGCGAGACGAGCGAGAAGCGTGACGTGTTCGCGAACGTCGTCATCGGCTTGCTCGTCATCTCTTTCGTCGTGCCGATGTTGCAATACGCCGGTTACGTCGTCGGTGACCCGGACTTTGACGAATAATCGTCTCGACGAGAGCTTCGGCTGTACAAAATATCGGATCGATTCGCGCCGCGCGAGAGTTTTATAACCATTTTACCACAACAAATCTCCAAAACTGTCTAGCTTCTCCTATTGCACAATTCTATCTCGAACATCGCCACGCGTCCGCTCGCCGCGCGCGCGCGGGCGGCCTTTCCAAAACTACTGCTCGACGTTGGCCGCGAAGACGTACGTCACGCACCGGCCCAAGTCGTCGGCGCTCGGCTCGACGTCCTCGGCGTCCTCGGCGGGGGTGTCGCAGTACTCGTACCCGGGAAACTCGCTCGCAAGAAATTCCACGCTCGTTTTAAACACTAAACGCGCCTTGAGCGCCAGACCCTCGACGTTCCACTTATCGTACGGCGCCCCCGTTTGCATCGTCAATCGCAGTTCCCCGTTCGACTTCAACAACTTTGGCGCGTTCTCAAAGAAACTCGCGATCAGCTCCCGCTGCGCCCTAACGCTCAGCATCCCAACCTTCCCCACCCCCGCGTCGGGAAAATTAAACACCACGCGATCGAAATTCGATCCTCCCGCGCGTCCTCGCAGCGTCGCGCTCCCGCTCTTCGTCCCCAGCGTCTCGCACTCCATCCCGTACACCACCGACGCCCCGCTCGCCTCCAGCGCCTCCACCGTGTCCTCCATCGTTCCATACATTTTTTTCGCCCCTCTTTCGCTCGCGTCCGTCGTCACCACCAGCCCCGGCGCGTCGTTTCCGAACAGCGTCGCCAGCGCCAGCGCGAAGCTCATGTTCCCGTCGCCCACGCACAAAATCTTCATCCCTCCGTGATACCCCTGCGGCGCCGTCGCCGTCCCTCGCGCCTCCGCCCGCGTCTTCGCCTTATCCTTGCGCTTTCTCCACGCCGATCGCTTCGACGCGCTCGCGCCGTCGCTCGCGCTCGGTCGCGTCGCCGCGCGCTTTCGCAGCGCGAGCGACAGCGGCTCGCCGCGAATCTTCGCGATCGCGCGCGTGATGCGCGCCTCGCGCCCCTTCTTCGCCATCGCGCGCCGTTCGACGCGCGCCCGACCGCGCGTCGCGTCGGCGCGGCGCGTCGAACGGCGGCGCGGCGCGGCGTCGGCGCGGATTCGTCGCAGAGCGCGGCGCGCGCGAATGGCGCGCGCGTACGACGCGCCGGGCTACGACGTCGGCGCGGCGCCGCCGAAGCGCGCGCCGGCGACGCGCTGGCGCGAGCTCGCGACGTGGGCGTCGCTCGAGCGCGCGCGCGAGGGCGCGCGCGGCGACGCGAGCGTTGGCGATGGTGTTGCGGCGACGACGACGGATGCGACGCGCGCGTTCGCGGTGCGACGCGATCTGAACGCCCTCGTGCGCGTGTGCGCGTTCGATGGACGCGACGCGACGTCGCCGTGGCTGCTGGACTGCGAGGTGGTGACGTGCGCGGGACGGGAGGGGGCGAGGGCGCGCGAGGCGAGCGGCGACGCGCCGGGCGCGACGCTGACGGCGCTCGCGGGGAGCGATGTGTGGCGCGAACTCGGGACGAACGGCGAGCGGGCGAGGACTGGGGAGTGCGCGATGACGTCGGGAGGACGGTTGCCGGCGCGGAGGATCGCGCACTGCGTCGGGCCGAGGTACGCGGAGAAGTACGCGACGGCGGCGGAGCACGCGCTCGTGCACTGTTACGTGAGCGCGCTGACGAAAGCGGTGGACGAGTGCAAGGCGAGGACGGTGGCGTGCACGCCGGCGTGCGATGAGAAGAAGGGGTATCCGAGCGATTCGGCGGCGATGGTGATGGTGCGGACGATTCGTAGGTTTCTGGAGAAGTGGAGCGGTAAGTTGGACTGCGTCGTGGTGTGCGCCAACGCGGCGGAGATGGATGATTATCGAGCGGCGCTTTCGGTGTTTTTCCCGAGAAACGACGAGGAAAGAAAGATATCGGAGGAGGCGCTGAAGGATAAGCCCGGGTACAACGAGTACGGAGAGATGATTTTGGACGAAAGACGTCTGCGCATCGCGGGGCGGTTGTCGTCGGCGAGCGATTTCACGGGCGGGATGAACAAGACGATGGGGGTCAGCCTGGATGATTCCGACGCCACCGTCGTGCCCGCGGTGAGCAGCGTTTTCATGTCGATGAGCATAGATCCCGAATCCAGACGCCAGCGCGTTGAAGAGAATGACGGTGATGTAGACGCGAATTGGGCCGGGGCGTTGGATCGTCTCGCCGTGGGCGCGAACGAGGAAACCGGGCTCACGGTGTCGCGAGACACGCGAGACGTGGAGGATGAACAAACCCGCCGAGCGAATTTGCTACGGCGCGCGGAATCTATGGATGTGAGCGATGTGAGCGACGCCAAGGCGATCTATCTAGAAAAGTCTCGCGATTACATCGGTCGACGAGTCGTCGTCGTCGTAGCCGCGTTTCTCGAGCGCTTGATCAAGTCGGGCGAAGAGCAAAGGCTCCTGGCGCACGTGGCGAAGGAACTTCGTGGGGTGACGGATAATCCGCGAGGATACGTCATTGTGTATCATCACACCGGAGGTGTGTACGGCGCGCCGCCTAGCTTGGACTTCATTCGCAAGCTGCACGTCGCGCTCGGGCCGCAGCATCGCGACACGCTGAAGACGGTGTTTGTCGTGCACGCGACGGCGATACTCAAGGCGGCAATCTGGACGATGGACATGCTTCAACTCGAGTCGAGGTTGTGTAACAAGGTTGAGTACGTCGAGACAGTGTGCGATTTACGCGACTACGTCCGACTGGAAGGGATCAACGAGAAACTCGAAATACCTGCGCACGTCGAAGAATACGAACGAGACCTCGCTCGAAACGCGCAGACTTCTTTCTGGTAGATTTGTACGATACGATATATGCATATAACGGCTTGCGTGTGCCTGTGTACTACATTATCGCTGTGCTAACAGCGGTGCTTCTATGGAATAATGGCGTCGGTGCTACATCGCGTTCAATGCTTGCCTCAGCTCGATGAACTGGGAGGACAGTGCGGCGACGCGCGTTCTAATCTTTTGCGCTTCGCTTTCTTTCAGTAACTTGCCGTACTTTTGCTCAAACTTATCGGGGTGCCACGACAGCGTCGCCTTGGTCACTTTTTTCTTCTTCTCATGCAAGCCATCAGCACCGGCGAAGAAAGCGATGTTGTGCGCCGGTGGCCAAGGAATGTCGGTTTCGCACAGCGATCCCACCGCGCGCGACTTGAGATTTTCGAGCGATGTCAGATGTGATTCCCACATCGCTTTCGTCGCCGTTGGCACCGAGTTGGCTCGAGAATTTTTGCGAATTTGCTCTGCTTGTTGCGACTTCCATTTTTGGTGCGAACGAGCCTCTTCTTCTTGTCGCGCTTTTCGCTCGCGCTCAAGTTTTGAATCCATCTGCGCTCGCCGCGCCGCCTCCTTCTTTTGCTGCGCCTCGGCTTGTCTGCGACCGAGCTCTTCCCTCGCAAGCTTTTCTTTGAGCTGCCTCTCGAGTTCAGCCTTTCGAAGTTTCGCGATGCGTTCCTTTCGGCGCGCATCCTCAGCCTCGTTCGTGGCCTTTTCATTTTCCTTCTCAGCGCTAGAATCGTCAGAGTCGTCGTCGTCGTCGATGACTATCTTCGCCTTCTTTTTGCCGTAGAAGCTCCCGGGGGACATCGCCTCGGGTTTTCCCTTGCGCTTTTGAGCTTCCTGCGCTCGAGCTTGCGCGCGTCGAGAAGCCTCTTCGCGCACGCGTTGCGCTTGCAACTCGTCGTTCTTTTGATGCTTTTGCATGAACGCCAGACGTTCGCGATCTTCCTCGAGCTCTCGCTCGAGCTTGGCGATGCGCTCCTTCTCCTCCGCGAGTTCCCGCGCGCGGTCGACGTTTCGAGCCTTCTCTTCCGCCAACCGTTGCCCTTCAATCTCAGCCAGTTTACGTTGGCTCTCCATTTTCGCTCTCTCCTCCGCAGCTTCGCTCGATTGGCGCTCGAGTAATCGACGCTCGTCTTCGAGCTCTCGCCGACGTTGAACGATGGATTCCTTCTCTCGTCGCAACGCGTCGCGTTCACCCTCGATATCAATCTTCAGCGACGCGATTTCCGCCTTCGTGGATTCCACCTTTAACTTTTTCTCCTCCAGCGCGCGAAGCTGGTCCTCCAACTTGGATTCCTTCGCCGCGCGTCGCTCAACCTCCTCCGTCTCTCGTCGACGCCTCTTCTCCGCGCTCGCCTCCGCCGCAGCCGCCGCCGCGGCCGCGGCCTTATCCTGACGCTCCGCCATTTTCCTTTCATTCGCCTCGCACTTCCCCGCGCACGTCGCACATCGTTGCAATCCCCTCAAATACGCCTGTCTCGCCTCCGTCGGCTGCGATTTCATCGTCGTCAGCGTCTTCATCAACCTCGCGCACTCCCCCGGCGACCCTCTGACGAGCACCCGCGTCCCGTCCTTCGTCTCCACCGTCATCTTCCCCTCTCGCACAAACTTCCCAAATATCGCCTTCACGTCCCCTATCTTCGCCTCGTGCGTCGTTTTCCCGCTCCCAAACCGAAGCGCGAACGCTCTTCCCGGCGTCGCCGCGTCGTTCGCGTCGCTCATCTTTCCGAATTCAAACCGTCCCGTCTTCGCGTCCCGCGTCGTCTCTTCCTCTTTTCGCGGCCGCTCCATCGCGCAGTGTTTCAGCGTCTGCGACGTGACATCGCCGCCTCGTTCGACGCGCGCGTCGACGTCGAAGCACCACATGCCGTCGTCGTCGTCGTCGCCCTTCGTTTCCTCGCTTCGATTCAAATCCAAATCAAATCAAATCAAATCAAATCAATCAGAGAGACGACGACGACGCGACGCGACGACGCGACGAGCGACGAGCGACGCGCGCGGTCGACGCGATGTCGCGGCTGCGCGACCCGACGCGCCGGCGTCGCGCGTCGCGACGCGCGCGCGTCGTCGAGGCGCGATGTGCGGCGTCGCGGGGCGCGCGTTTGAATTTCGTCGTCGGTTCGGACATTCGGATGGATTCGATGACAACGGACGCGACGACGGAGGCGCGGGCGCGGGCGCGGGGCGAGTCGCGGACGCGGGATCAACCCGTCGACGGAGGATTGACGCCGACTTGGTGGAGGTAGCCGCACTTATCTCCCCAGCTGCATCCTCGAGGGGTGTTGAAGAAGGCGCACACGCCGCGGTACGTCTTGCCGTTGAGGTTGAGCGCCTGCTGCGCGGGCACGGGGGCGCCGCCGACGAGCGCCTGTTTCGTCGGTCGCTGCGCGGGCTGTTGCGCGCCGGGTTGGTAAGGGGGCTGAGGCGCGTACGCGGCTTGAGGGGGTGGTGGTGGGAAGGCGTGTTGAAGAGGCGCCTGCGGGGGGTACTGGTAACCGGCGTTTTGATGCGGCGCGTTGGCGGCGAGCAACGTGCGTTGAAGCGCGGCAAAGTCGATGTTCGGAGGAAGTAACGATCCCGGAGCCTGTGGCATTTGGAGCTGTTGGGGCATCGCGGGTGAAGGTTCGCCGCTGTCTTGAGACAGCGGTTCTTCTTGAAACTTCATGTAGAAGGCTGGCGTGTTGTCGAGGTCGAGTTGCGCGTCCTCGTTCGGCGCCTCCGCCGGAGAGTCTGGAATGTCTTTCAGGCTCCTGTACTTGACGCTCGGTTTCTCGGCTTCGATGCGAAGAATTCTCTGGGATTCTTCCGACTCGTCACCGGGGACTCTGTCCGACTCTTCCTCTTCCCAACGAGGAATTTCGATGCGCCGAGGCGGGCGCCAGGTTGTCGTGGCGCGCATCTCGTCGAGTCGACGCTGGTGCTGCTTTGCCGCCGCCTTTCTTTCCGCCTCCACTTCCCTGTCTCTCCTCTCGAGCGCCTTGCGGCTTGCGCCATCGGTCCCACCGTCTCTCGTCGGATCTGGGAAAGCCGTTTCCTTCGGTTGCTTGGCGTCCTTCTCAAAGATTCTGACTTGCTCCAAATTTTCATCCTTCGCCCAAGTCACCGTCTTCCGCTTGCGCTTCTTCCCAGTCTTCTCGTCGATTTTATCATCGTCCTTTGCCTTCTCTTTCGTCTTCACCGGCGGTGCGGTGATCTTCGTCGATTGCGAACTCGTCTTGAGCAAATCGTTCACGCTCACGCTCGGTTTCTTCGTCGTCACGCTCGGCGGAGCCACCTTCTTTTCCATCGTGATTTTCGTCACCGTGGTCTTCACCACCGGCGCTTTCGAAGGCGCTGGTGAGATTTTCGACTTCGCACCGAACAAGTCATCGTCACCGAGTTCGACAGCCTTGGACGCGGGCACCGCCGCGGGCGCCGGGTTGACCACGGGCGCCGGTTTCGGCGCCGGCGCCGGCGCCGTGTGGGGCGCCGTGATTTGCGCTTTCCACGCGTTCTTGACCGACTTGGATAACAAGACAACTTTAGTGTTCATCTCGGTGTTGGCAAACTCCTCTTCACCCTCTGGCACCACGTACGACTTCAACTTGCCCAGATTCGGGGCGATCGAAGTACGCGTGAGCGCGTCCAATGTAACTGGAATCATCTTCAATGTTCTAAGAATGCTCACTAAAAGAGTGGATTGAAACTTCCTTTTAGCGTCGTCCATCCAATCTTGCAGCGTGTCTAATCCTTTAATCTCCGCCGACTGACCGAACTGGCGCAAACACTCTTTGTTTTTCGTGCCTCGAATGACTTGGAGCAAAAGTCCGCGTTCCTTAGGCTTGGTCGTCTCTCGCATCATTCGTACAAATTTAGCGATGCTACGCAAGGCAATGTCCCCATCGTAGTCGAGTAAGGTCTCTAGCTGTGACTCAAACGCTGATTTTTTCACCTTCGGCGGCGCCGGCGCGTCGGCCACCTCCCCACCTATGACTAAGCCCGACGGATGGTATCCGTACCTGTCGATCCAGTCTCCGACAGTCATCCCGAGTTTTCCATCCGAACGCACGATGCGTAAGCTAATCTTCCACTTCTTCGCCGACCCGCGCCCGCCCTCGCTCTCAAACTTACTTGGCGTCATCATTTCGCCCTCGCATCGCACGCGCTCCTGAAGTTTCTTGTATCCCTTCTTCAGCTCGAGAACGCCTCTGAGATCGCCGCACGCGACGTCCACGGAGACGTCTCGAGTAATTCCAGGAAACGGAACACCTTCCTCGAGCACCGGCTGCTTAGACGCTGGGATTTTCGGCGAGTCGTCCATAGCGTCGTCATCCGCAGTCGCCGCTTCGGCGGCACCCGGCGAGTACTCGTCTCCATCGGCGGAGTCGACTCCGTCGGCGGCGGCGAGGCGCGCGACGGTTTCGCGCGCTGCCTCCGCTGACGCACGCGACGATTTCGCAAAGGAAGCGAAGATTTTTTCTACCAAATCAACTGACAGTTTCGTCTTCTCCGACCACTCGCTCACGAGCGTGCGCTGGTTGGTGCTCGTCGAAGACTTGGCCGCGGCGGTGAGCTGCGCGCGAAGCGCGAGCGGCATCTTTGCCAACTCAGTCGCCAACACGTCTCCATTGAACCCAGCGTCGCCATCCGATGAAGAAGACGATGCCTCTCCACCGCGTGCGATCGGCGGTCGATCATCGTCTGACGAAGACGACATGGTGATCACGTCCGTCATCGCCAGTCAAAGACTCGCCGAGCGAGCGTCGAGTCGGACGAAACCGCCTCTGTTCTTCCCTTCTCTCGCGGCGGTCGCCTCGAGGAAGTTCCTATTATTTATTTAACAGGCCAAACGCGGTGACGTCTATTATCGTCCTCTCGGAATTTCTCCGATCGAGTCCGGCGTAGAACGTCTACCCGCGCGTCGAGCGCGTTGGTGTTTTTCAATGAAAGAAAATCGATTCGCGAGCGAGCGCGCGCGCGAGAATGAAAATCGTTCAATCGATCGTCGACGGCGCGTTCCGCCTCGCGATCGCTCGTTCTCGTCGGGGGGGGCGTCGGTTCGCGTTCAACCGAGCCTTTTCTACGTCCAAGATCGACGTATCGAAATCAATCAAATCGAATCGACGCGATCGAATCAGACCAATCACACGCAATCCAACGCAATCCAACGCAATCCAATCCGATCCAATCCACCTCTGGACCGCGCCGATCTCCGCCGGCGCGAGATCCGACCGATCGATCGACCGTCACCGCGCCTTCGCCCCACCGCCGCGCGCGTTCGATCGCGCGAACCCTCGCTCGACGTCGCGCGCGTCGCGACGATCGCCGCGCGGCGCGTCGCGATCCGACGCGCGCGCGCGCGCGAATGCGGTCGCGCGCGTCGCCCGCGACGTCGAGCGCGCCGTCGCGCGCGCGCGAGCGTTCGAGTGAAATTCTCTCGAGCGGTGTCGCGCGCGCGCGAACGCGACGGCGCGTCGGCGTCGGCGTCGCGCGCGTCGATCTCCCGCGCGCGTCGCCGAGCCGCACCGCCCTAGGGTGAACACGGACACCGCGCGATCTCCGGCGCGCCGAACCCCGACCTTATCTCGCCACAATACGCGCGCGTGATGGCGATTTCGACCGGAGATTCGGTGGGCGCGCGATGGGCGCGCATCCCGTATAAAGATACCCCGAACGCCCATCTCTTGATATCGTCGCTTTCCCGCGTTCGGCGGCGAAACACTAAATTCGTTCGAACGATCGGACGCGCGCGGCACTGCTCGACGACGACCTCGCGCGCCATGTCCGTCCACACGCCGGTCTACATGAA
>VMHT01149026.1_pt1 | contig 18660 bp, 23 predicted proteins | sample 4693611 | NCBI WGS metagenome assembly VMHT01 (sample SAMN12280063, study PRJNA550983) | marine metagenome | isolation source: seawater sampled from same location over 5 years 0.02-0.2 micron viral filtrate | place: USA: collected off the coast of southern California halfway between the port... ...
AAAATTTATAATAACTTAAATTTATTATAAATAATCTATACAATGTCTTTGAAGCAGAATCAAATCATCTCAAGGTTGTTGGCTTTGGCCAGCGAATCACAACAAGCAACTCGTGTAGCGGCAGCTATTTGCCGTGGTAGTAAAATTTTAACTATGGATGTCAATAATCATCGTAATAAATATGGTAGTCATATTCGTTGTTCAGGACATGCTGAGGTGGCATGTCTTTACAAGTTTTACCCAGAGGCTTTCCGGGATAAAGGAAAAGGGTCGTGTGTTTTATGACCGTAAATTAAGAAGAAAAATGAGGAAATTAACAATATATATAGCAAGACATAGACACTCAACAGATTATTCTGCTCATTCTGAACCATGTGCTCACTGTACAAAGGAAATAAAACGATTTGGAATAAAAAAGATTGTTTATGTAAATGCGAATGGAGAAATTAATAAACGTCTAGCTGATAAGTATGAAACAAATTATATTTGTCCAGGGTATAAGGAATACGCAAAACAAAATATAAAAGTAGATTAAAATTGAATAATTAAATATTAGTATAATTTTTTTTATAAATGGAACATGATTTTCTTATAGGAACAATAAGATTTAATAACAAAACCTATATAGAAAATATGAAATGGAAAAAAAGAAAGGATTATATAGGATGTGCTTATGGATTAAATAAAAAAATACCAGTAAGTATTAAAAAACCAATATTTGTAATAGAAATGAATAATACAGTGAATAAAATAATGGGAATAGGTAAAATAAACAATATAATTTGTAATAAAAGTCGTATGTATGACGAAGATAGATATAATAAATATTTGTATAAAGGAAAAAAATTTATAAGTAGATCAGATATTATTAAAAATATTGATAAAGGAGAAGTAGTCTTAAAATTATTAGAAAATGAATTATTTTTAGGATATAGTCATTTTAAAAGAGGACACGGTTTGATGATTTACAATTGGGATAGAATATCAAGAATAGGTCAAAAAGTAAAAAAAAATAAATCGATAGTTAATAAAAAAAAATGTGCTATTTGTGGTAAGGTAAAGAAAGGACATATTTGTAAATCTTTAAAAAAAAATATTTTATTAGAGAAATATATTGATAATTGGTTTAATAATTTGTTTATACAGCAACAATACCAGTGACAGTAGCTAGAGGATAAATAAATCCTCGTTCACTAATATTTTTTTTTAATTCTGCGATGCAACCTTCTTTATTCCAATGACACATTGTATAGCGTCCATCTATAACTTCAATAGCTTGATTATAATTTTTACTAATTTTACATAATTCTATATTACAATAAATACGAACATTATTTAATTTCATAACATTTTCGTGAATAGTTTTTAAACAAGTAATTAGATTTTGTTTGGATTTTTCTATTTGTTCATCAGTTTCATAATCAAAGCTATAGTTATTATTTCTTGAAAATTCATAAGCTGTAGTATTAATTGTAATTAATACTTCTGTCATCACAGCACCCATTAATTCATATACATTCAATGCTGTATGTTTTTTTTCAAAAGCTTTATTTCTTTTCATTAATGTTTTTTTCATACCATCTTCAGTGATTTCTTTACAAATAAATTTAATTCTTAAATCTTCATTTTCTACTTCATGTTGGCAATCTCGTCTTAATCTATCCAAAGTAACATGTTGAAGATGCATTGTGCCTCTATGCATATTGTAAATTGTATTTTTAATTCCCCTCCAAATTTGTTTTGGCTTTCTACCAGGTGCTGTATATCTAATCCATGTTTCATTATTATTAAATAAATTTTGAATAACATCTTTGGCTAAATATGTAAAAGTAGATGTATTTCTTAAAGCATGAAGAGAATCTCGAATATTCTGTAAATTAGGTATTCCACCACAAACTTGAGCACCAGGATTTTGAATATTATTATTATTATCTCTTTGCCAAGCATAGAAATGTGGATTATGAATTACACCATTAACTTTTAATCCTGTTCGCCAAGAAAATGCCACATGACAACTTGTGCACCACATTTGATCACATCCTGATATTTTGTAAATACGAATTCCACAACTAGGACAAGCTCTGGTTTCCTTTTTAATAGCTTCAGCAGAAGCCAAATCATCTTTATTACACTTATGTTCTTCATCATTATTTTTTATTGCAAAACAATCAGGACATACTTTTGTATTACAAACACCACATTTCCAAGAAGTAGATAAATATCCTTCACAATCTCCTACTGGACATTTTTTAATGAATTGTTTTCTTTCTTTTATATACTCTGAATTTTGAATTTTTTGGTTTCTTTCTCTTATGTTGACTTCTAAACGCCATATCTGTGCCCGCAATTCTTCTATTTTTCTTCTATCTTCCCAATTTTCTTTTTTCCATTTCTCAAGATTTCTATACCTTATTACCGCAGGCATTGTTTCTGGAAATCTTGCCTTTTCTGTTTCAAATAAAATATTTTTACGATGATTATTATATTCTTTATTAAAATATGATTTACCAATATTTTTTTGAGTAAATTCTCTGTCCCATTCACTTTTACATTTCATACAATGAGCTTTAGTTGTACTATTCATCAAATATACTCTAACACATTTTTTACAGACAGTTAATTCACATTGACCACATATTATTTTTTTATGAGTAGTTTTTGTAAATATTTCACAACATATTTCACAATCAAGTTGTGCTGTAGTTTTAGATTCTCCATGGGACATATTAAAATATTTTCAAATAATAATAAATATTATTAATATTCATTATTCAATTTTATATTTTATTTCTTTTAATATTTAATAAAATTTTATACAATAATATATAATGAGTGATGATGAAGAATCTGGAAGTGAATATATGAAATTTCAAGAAGTAAGAAATAAACAAATGAAAAATGAAATGTATAAAGAAACAAAAAAAGCGGATTTTAATGTAGAAAATTACGATATAGAAGAATTAGCAGCAATTTTAAATTTTAAATATGTGCCACTTAATAAAGGTGTAATAAAAGAGATAATAAATGAAATGAGAAATAAATCTAAGGGACAGGATAAATTTATTAAGTTTTTTACAGATGTAGAAGTAAAGTTATTAAATAATTTAAAATCTTTTAATGAACAAACTTGGGAAGACTCTTATAAATTAGATGATAGTCAGGCAGCAAAAGTATTACAAAATCAATTTCAAGAAAAATCTAATGAAGAAAAAAAAATTAATAACAATCATATGTTATTGGCTAATGACCAACGTGTTGTGATTGGTCAACCTAGAGTTAAACCAACACCGAAAGATGATTTAGTTCAAGGTGAATTAAATGAAATTAAAAAAGTAACATATCATAGATTAATAAATTTTGATTCACGAGTGCGTCAAATTCTACCACGTGTATCATATTCTTGTGGAGGAGGAACAGTAAGTGTAACTGAGACTAATTCAGAAGATAGACTTTATACAGCAACAAATTATATAGCTCACTTAACAGAACCATTAACTAATGTGGTAAGTATTGAAGTTGATAAGGTTACAATACCTAAAAATTGGTATGTTTTTTCGGAAAATTATGGAACAACTTCTTTTCAGATTCATTCAGGAAGAATTAATAATGGTGGTGTTATAACAATAGAAATAGAAGAAGGTAATTATGATATAGGAGTAGTTGGTTCTAATATAGATTTATTAACAGCAATTAATAATAGTATAAATGCGTCAGAATTAAATTTATTATTAGAATTTATTTATAATCCTGTTACTAGGAAAGTAAATATAAATAATAAAGATACTCAATATGATATTTCATTAAATTGGTATATACCGGAGATTGCTGGTTCTTGTGGAGGAACTGGAGCAGGAAGTAAGGTCGATTATAATTTAGGTTGGTTATTAGGATTTCGGAATACATCAACATATATTGAGAAAAATACTTATTATAAAGCAGTTAGACGACAGGGAACAGTAAATACAACAGGAACAAATTATTTATTTATAACTTTGGATGATTTTAATAATAATAAACCATCAAATGTAGTTATATCAGCAGGAGAACCAATAACATCGGGATATAAATTGCCATCATATTATAATGATGAAACAATGAATCCACGTTTTGGAACAGGAACATTTTATCCAGGAAGAGAAGATGAACAGGGATTTGAATGTATTGATGTAGCTGATGAAAACAATAATGAAAGAGGTTGTGCTACAAATGATTTAAATGTAGATTTAAGAAGTAATTTAACACAGCAACAAGTTTATTCTATTAATCAATTAAAACAAGCTCAAAGTGAATCATCCGCAGATAGATATGGTTCGCCTGAGCCTACAGATTTATTATACACTATAAATAATTTAGGTAGAGTAAATTGGGGTGACACACTTTCATATGAAAATAGTGAAGGAGAAAATAAAAGAGAATATTTTGGACCTGTAAAATTAACAAAATTTAAAATTAGATTAGTTAATGATAAGGGATATGATGTTGATTTAAATGGAGGAGATTGGCAGTTTACTTTAAAAGTAATTCAAAAATACCAATATTAAAATCCCCAACAACAACAACAAATAGTTTCTTCATCATTATCTATATTATTTTTATCATCTTCGTAGTTTAGTATTTGATTTTTAAAAACACCTTTATTATTTTCCTTATTTAAAAATATATTATTTAAAAATTCTAATAGTTTAAAATCAAAGTTTTTTTCTTTTTTAATATTTATTTCAGTATATAAAAAATTATTTTTTAAACAAAAATCATTAATTTTTTTTTGAGAAATACATTTTTTATCGTTTGTAATATTGCCAATAAGTAATTTTGTATATGGATAATCAATATTAGTAGATTCAACTTCATTTAACCAAAAATTTATAGAATTAAATGAATTAATTTTATTTAAATCAAATACAAAAATAGCACCAGCAATATCTTTATAATAATTTTTTAATATAGGACAAAATTTAATTGAACCTGTAGTATCCCAAATTTGACATTTTATAGAATTATTATTTATTATGTAAGTTTTGGAAAAATAATCAACCCCAACAGTGGGTTCATAAATATTTAAAAAAGAATTATTACATAATTTATTTGCCAATGAAGTTTTACCAACGCATCTATCACCTATTAAAACTAATCGAAATTTATAATCACACATTTTTATATTATTAAAAAATATTTTAATAATATAATATAAATGCCAAAAACAAATAAAACAAGAAAAATTAAAAAAAAGATAGATGATGGATTTGATAATATTCCGAGAGATGAAAATAGTATATGGAGAACAGACCAATTTGGAAAAAGAAAGGTGGTTGATTTTGAAACTTTTTTTATTAGAAAACATATAGATAATAAAGGATTAGCTACTGATTTTAAAAAAAATTCTGAGAAATATAAATTAGCAACTACAGAATTTAAAAGAAGATTATATTTACAAATAAAAATGTCTCCATCTTCTAAGAGACTATTTTTAAGAAGAATAAAAAAAAATTATAATTTACAAAAAATTAAGCAAAAAATAAATAAAATGCCAATAGAAAAAATAGAAAAAACATATTTTTTTCTATTAAAAAATCAAAAATTAAAAAAATCACGAAAAAAGTAATTTATCAATAGTAGTTCTAACACAAAAAATTCTATGTATTATTATTCCAGCTATAAAACAAAAAAATAATATTATGCTGAATTCTGTTTTATTTAGTATGTAATACTGAACAAATTTTGCTAGTATAAATGTAAATAAAACATCTATAACAGATATATTGAAAACTCTATAACTATGTAGGCCTTTTTTTGGTTCTCCTAAAGAATCTTTATACTTACAAAAATACCACATATATATTAATTCAAATGTTTTAAAAATTCTTGAAAATCACTCCATTGTTCAGTTAATTGATTATCCATATCTGTTGTAAAATTTTTAATTGTACCTAACATTTTATTATGTCTTGCTGTCATCGTTTTTGTTTTTTCTTTAATTAATGTTTTTATTTCTTCATTTTTTGTATCAAAACAATCCATATTTTTTAAAATTAATTTACATATTTTGTGTGCTAATTTAATTTTACTTGGATTATCTTTTATAAAATGTAAAAATATAATTGGCTTACCTGAACAAAATTCTAAACAAAAATCTTCTCTATTTGTTACACCTGATTTTAAACTTAATAATATACCATATTTGAAATCTTCATTTGATTCCATATCTTTTTTAAATTTTGCTATTTCTTTCTTAGGTACATTTTTTTTATAATTTTTTGATTCTATCATACCTTTTATATCATCTTCTAATGTGAAATCTCCTCTATGTTTTATAGTATGACAATCTACTATTGTTGCTTTGGGGAATTGCCTTATTAATTCATTATATAACCAATTTTCTCCTTCTTGTCCTTTTTTAGCAGAATTTTCTTTAAATTCATTTACTATTTCTACCTTTTTTCTATATTCATCTAATTTTGATTCATATTCTTTTCTCATTTTTTCTATATTTCTCTGATATTCTCTTTCACGATTTAGTTTTTCTTCATAGTATTCTGTTTGTTTATCCATTATTCCTGTTGTTAGTTTTTCGAATTTTTGTTTCACATTTGTTAATTCATCTTCTAAACTTTCTATTACATCTACATATCTTGTTTCATATTTATGTTTTGCATCATTAAAGATACTTTCTCTTAATTTTCTTATCTCATTTGAATTTTTCATTTCTGTATCATGTAATTTATTTTCTAATTCTAATACAACATCCTCTTTTTCTCTTAATTCTTCTTCATAAAAACTTTTTAATTTTTCTTTTTCTTTTTTATTTTCCCCTTTTTTTAAATTTATAAATTTATCTTGAGCTATTTCTAATAAATGAGCTCCTAAATAAATACTGTTTAATTGTTCTTCTTTTGACAATGTTTTGAATTTAAATAATCTTTTATCATTTTCAGGATATAAAAATTCATCATATACTACATTATCTTCTTCATTCATCATAGTTTTATAATTATTTAATCTTTAATAAGTTTAAATAATTATTTAAGATTATGCCTTATCGGTCTCATTCTTACGCATAAACATCTTAATACAATCCCAAGCCTTAGCTGACTCCTGCATAGTGTAAACACCACGTCTCTGAGCTGTATTAAGTAACGCAACCATTACATTAAGGGCTGTGTTTTCATCCTTAATTTCAACATCTGTTATACTTACCTGTGTTGTTTCTCCCTGAGATGGAGTAGATGGAGTAGATGGAGTAGATTCTGTCTGACTTTGTGCTGACATATATATTCTTTTACTTAAATGTTTTTAAATTATTTTAAAATTAATAAATATAATATATATGAATTATCTTTTTTCCACTTATAAGATCATAAATACTTCAAATAAAATATATAATAACTTTAAAACTATTCGTAATAGTAATACATATATGGATCTTACTACTAGAAAAGAAAGAAGTGATATGATATTAGAACCTTTACAGGTTATGACACAACTAGCATTATTATCTCATTCTCCTATAGGAACTAAAGTTAGTGTAAGCGATAATATATTACAATTACATCCTCCATCTTTTTTTCAAGGAGCATGGAGGTGGTATAATAGTGATGGTAAGGATGATTTATACTATTTATTTCATGCTATTAGACGTTATTATAAATGGTATAAAACTGAAGATAATAAAATTTTTACATATATTCTTGAATCTGCTATTAGAGGAATTGAACAATTAATAGTTACTTATTCTAAAAGTGATCAGACTGCTATTACACATACTCTTGCTCTATATAAAAATGTATTATCATTAGAATCTCCTGATTTATTTAAAGATGCTAGTGAAGATGCTATTAATATTGATACTGTTTTTCAAAATATTAAAGAAACATATGATAGAAAATTACTTAAAATTATATTTAACACCCTACTAACATTAGATGATGAATCTACTACTGAAGATGTTAAAAAATATTACATAAATGGTTTATTAAGTATTTTAAAACCTACAAATGATAACATAAGAAAATGGATTAGAGAGAAGCTGACTTGTTAAATTTTATTTATTTCTCTTATAAATTCTTGTTTATTAATTGACCTTGGACCTACTGTATTATTGTGTTTCCATATTATTTTACTATATTTATTCATAAAATCTACATTCATATTATCTAATTTTATAAAATAATGACTTTGTTCACTTTTATCTTCTACTTTTAATGATAATTTTCCAGCATTTACACCTACTCTTCTTAATGCATAATCTGGATTATTATCTTTTTTTACAAATTTAAAATTTTTTGGTTCTAATTTTATAGGAACCTTTCTATTATATTCTTTTTTTATCCATATTTGAAATACGCATGGCACATCATATGGTTTATTATTTGCTATAAACGCATCTTTTATTATATCATCTTCATAATCTAAATGATAATTTAAAGGAAATACCTTTTTTAAACTATCTTTTTTAAAACTTTTGGGTAAAATAAATGCTATTGTTTTTGTTTTATCACAATTTGTAATATGCTTAATAAATTTCTTAGCCAATGATGATTGCCTTCCAAAAGGAGGATTTCCTATAAAGTGTAATTCACTTTGAAAAGCATATAAGTCTACATCTAAAAAATCAATTTGTTTAATATTTTCTCCTTCGGGTTGAATATCAAACGCATTTACACTGTATTCTTTTAACGGTATTAACCATACACCACAACCAGCACTCGGTTCTATAATTAAATCATTTTTATTTACATAATTTTTAAATTTTTTTACGTATTTTTTTACTACTTCAGGTTTTGTATAAAATTTATCTATAATATTTCTATTTTTACCTGTCTTCTGCATATATTAAATATTTAAAAATACTATTTAATATACTTTTACAATGCTATATTTGTCATTACATACCGTGAGAGTGCCCGTGACCTCCCGTTTCGTGAGAGTGCCCGTGACCTCCCGTTTCGTGAGAGTGTCCGTCATCTCCCATACTTTCATTTGAGGGCAACATGGACAGAGATTGTATGTTTGGCATAGTCTTACTAGGTAATGAAATATTTGTGTTTAATGCTCTCCAACACGGAAACCCAACTATCTCTTCATATTTAAAATATGTTGTTGCTGTATAATAATAATCATGAGGACTTCCTAATTCATCATATTTTCTACGATATACGTAGATTATAGTACAAGAATCTTTAAAAATATCACATTTTATTACTTTTTGTAATTTTGTAAATTTAATTGTAATATTTTTATCTTTTAAACGACTCGACAAATCATCTAAATTTCTTACATCCCCCTTACAATCAATTTCCGCATAATTAGTATAACATTTTAATTTTAATTTTTCTGGGTTACTACTTAAAAGATAATCACTAACAATTTTTTCAAGTTTTTCATTTGTAGTTAAAGTATCATTATGAACTAAAAGTTTCTGACGGGCTTTTTTTATATCTCTCGCAACAAAATGTTTTACTAAATCATTTACTTTATATTCTTTACCTATATTACACAAACAAATTGGGTAATTAAAATTATGTTTTCCTGCGGATAAGCTTTGCATACTATACATACAATAATCTGTATCTTTTTTTTTATACACTTCTTCAAATTTTTGATAGTCTAATAATGTTGCCCACTTAATTGAAACCTCAATTTCATAATTTCGAGTGTTTTTTGGATTTGGATTAGGTTTTATGATGTCGAATATGTCTGCTTTTAAAAATCCTGATTGTTTTTTTAATAATCCCATACCTAAGGATGTTTCTGAAGTATCTCTAAATTTTTCTATAAAAATATTTTTAGATGTGATATTACCGAATGTTACTTCTTGAGTCACTATTACATAATCATTTTCATTTGACATATACAATACTTAATTATTTTTTTTTAAATAAATATCAATTTAATTAATTAATTTTTTTATTTCATAAGCAATAACACTTGATAATTTACAAGGAACAGCATTACCTAATTGTATTAACATATTAGATTTTGACCCTTTAAATTGGAAATTATCTGGGAAACTTTGTAACCTCGCCAATTCTCTAGGAGTCATCACTCTATTTTTTTCGTAATGTATAAATACTCCACCGTGATTTTCTTTTACAGTATTTGATGGTTTATCAGGGTCACATCTAAAAAAGGCTTCTTTATATTTTTTTGTTACACTTGAACCTATTTCAGTTTTTTTAATCTTTTCTGTAAATTTATCACTATGTTTCGTATATATTTGCTGTAGTAATTCTTTATCTTCTGGCAAATCTTTTAAATCATCAATAGCTTCCCTTACAGTAACCCATTTTAATTTACCTAGCTCTTCATTTTTACTATGTGTCTCATTAGGATAAACTATTTCTTTATCAATATCATTTCTTAATCCTATAAATATAACTCTTTCTCTTTTTTGTGGAACTCCATAGTTTGCCGAATTTAATAATTTCATTTTTACTTTATATCCTAATTTTTCAAAAATTGACTTTATAATATCTGTTACTTTCATTCTAAAATCAGTAATATTTTTTTCCATAATTTTAATTTTTTTATTTATTTCTCGTATTGCTTTTTTGTTTTTTAAAACTGGTATGCTTCCAGGTTTTTTATTTTTTACACTTAATTGTTTTTTTTCAGCCTGGAGTTTTAATTTTATTTCCTCTAATTGATAATATTTATCGGCTAATTCTTTTTCCTTTTTTGTTAAATTTGGTTTATCGTGCATTATTGTTAATATACCTTTAACATTTTCCATAACAAATGCTTTTGGTTTTAAATTTTTTACAATATCTACATAATCTTTAAACAATTGACCACGTGGATCGCGAGAATTTCTATGACCTGACATTGAATAAGCTACACAAGGTGGTCCTCCTAATATCACGTCACAACTTTTATTTTTAAAACAATCAAAAATTTTTTCTTTAATTTCTTTTTTTGTTATATCTCCTACAATTACATTTGTATCTGGAAAATTATATTTATAAGTTTCTGCTATACTATCGTCTAATTCATTTGCTCCTACTATATTAAATCCATTTTTATGAAATCCATAACCTAAACCTCCACAACCTGCAAATAATTCAAAACAATTCATATTAGTTAATTTATTGTATTATTTTTAATTCCATTTCACTACTATTTATAATAAAAATATCTACATATTGAAGGTGATAAAAAAACCATTTAAAAAGAGACTACCTACAAGATTTAAAAAAAAGGGAAAATAAAAAAAGAAAAGTTGTGTATATTTGAGAAATGGACAATGAAATCATTGTCCAAAATCGATTTTTGCAAATGACTTTTTTCAAAAAAAAGTCGGTTTTTTCACTTTAAACCACCTTGTAGGGAATTTTTGAAAAATAATGAAATAGATTTGTGACCATAAAATTTTAGGCACTAAAAAAAAAGAACTATTTTCGTAAATTACTTAGAATTTTTTTGGACAGTATATATAAATTGTTTCAAAATGTTTCATTTAGACAAAAAAGTCGCAAAAAGTCGCAAATCATATTATTGTGAATGTTGTGACTATACAACATCACGAAAAAATGATTGGGATAAACATTTAAAGACCAAAAAACATATTGGACAATGTTTCACTTTTGTTTCAAAAAAGTCGCAGAAAGTCGCACAAAAAAAATTTATATGCGATATTTGCGATAAAGTATTTAAAAGTAGAACTACATTATGGAGGCATAAAAAGAAATGTTCTTTAGCAAAAAAAATAATGTAGTTGAGCCAAAATCTCAGACAATTGTCCAAAATATCAACCAAAATATAACAAACAATATTAACTATAATTGTTTTAATTTATTCTTGGATGAACATTGTAAACATGCTCAAACATTAAAAGATTTTGTTAGAAGTATTAATGTATCATTAAAAGATTTAGATTTCACAAAAAGAAATGGATATATAGAGGGTATATCTAGTATATTAAACAAGCAGTTGGAAGATTTAAACCCAACAGATAGACCGATTCATTCAACAGACCAGAAACGTTTAAAATTCATGGTAAAAAATAAAGATGGTTGGGTAAAAGATGATGGTAGTCAATTAAATAATGTAGTAATAAGAGAAACCAAATTTAAATTGGTAAAATCATTAACAGAATGGGAAAAAGAAAACCCTGGTTATAGTTCAAATCCCCAAAAATTACAAGTATGGCAGGAGTCTCTTAATAAAATTCAACCACCTGAAGATGTAAAAGAAAAATATAATAAGGCAATTATTAAGAAAATAGCAAAAGAATCATCTATAAAAGACGCAATTAAATCCTTGAATGATTAGATTCCTCCATATTTCATCATATATATATCATATCCTTGAACACTAAATTTAACAATTCCTTCTCTTAAACGTTTAAAATTATTTTCTTTATTTTCGCGGTCACCAATAGCAAATACATAATTAGAATAGTGTTTTTCAGGCTTAATACAAATATAACCCCAAACATCATATTCTTCTCGCATGTAAAATTCTTCATTAGTTCCAGAATTGTGTAAGTTTGAAATTTGTTCCTTGGTTAATGTTTCTCCAAGCTTAGGGATAAGTTTTTTCATACTTCCAAATAGTGGATGTGTAACTTGACAACAATCCCACAACATTTGGCTGAAACTATTGGTAAGTTCACCGGAAAGAATATAAGTCTTTGACATATTTATGACTGTTTATAATATAATATAAAAAAAAATAAAATAATTCAATTTTCAAAAAATATAAGAATAAAATCTTTCTTTATAATAATATGATTTCTATAAATGTATTTTTAGTACATTTTATTTGTTATTGGACAATGGTTTATTTATATGATAAAAATGTTCCGACAGCAACATTTAATAGGTCAGCATTATTAAGTTTAAAAAATCAAATATTTTATACATATCCAACAATAAATATTTTATTTAGATATTATCCTGTAAAATATGATGATTTAATATCATCAATAGGTTACTTACCTTTATTAGTAGTAACAGGAGATATTTATTTTTATTTAACACATAGACCGTTACATACAAAATTGTTTTTCAAATATCATAAGTCACATCATACAGGGAAAATACACGTGGCAAAATCATTAGATGCGGATGGTATAGAGCATATAGTAGGGAATTTAGGTTCATTTTTATGTGGAATACTATTATTACAATACTATGGTTATATAATAAATATTTATGTATTGGGATTTTGGGTAGGATTAGCAACATTTAATACATGTTTGAGTCATAGTAATTATAATAGTGAATTAGATAATGGTATTCACTATTTACATCATAAAAATTTAAGATGTAATTATGGAACCGGGTTATATTTAATGGATAGATTAACAGGTTCATATAGAAGTGAATAATATATACATATTATAAATGAGTTCAATGTTAATGATGATTTTATCTTATAATATGTATAAAAAATATAAAAATAATATTAATATTGATTATAGTATGGGTAATATATTTTCAAAATTAGTGAAAAAGGTAAATGATTATAAAAAAGAAAGAGAAAAAAGAAAAATACTAAAAATTTATAGAGAAGTATTTCAGGATGATGAAGAGATAATGGGATTTATAAAAGAAGATGGTCCATTTAATATTTAATGTTTCTTTTTCTTTTTTTCCTTTTTGTTTTATTTTTTCTTTTACCACCTTTTCTAGTCATTTTTTTTTTAATAGTATTAACAAATTTTTTAATACTACTTTTTCTACGTCTCCCCTTTTTTGGTTTTAATTTTTTAAGAGTCTTTATAGCGTCATCTCTAAATGCTATGGCAGCTTTTCGAACAGATGGATTAATATCTGGATCGTTCCAATCAAAACTAGAATCAGAATCATTAGAGGAAGAATCATTTATTTCTCTTCGAGTTTGCTTCCCTCTAGTATATGCTTGAATTTTAACAATAGATTTAATATAAATTTCTAATTTTTTTTCAATATCATATAAATCAATAACACTATTTTCAATAATAGTCCAAATATCCATAGCAGATTCTTGTTTTGTTGATTCTTTTTTTAGTTTTCCAATTTTTTTTTTATATGCTATAACTGCTAATTGAAATATAGTAGATTTTAATACAGAATCTTCATTATTTCTTTTTTTATTTAAAAAATTCTGAGCACAATTATCTAATAAAAAAGATGAAATATTAAATATAACTTGTTTTTCTTTTTTTAATTTATCCTTTAATAGTTTTGATACAATATTTTTTAAATTAGAATTTTTTTCTTTTTGTGTAAGAAGACCAATAGATAATCTATTTGTTTGTATAGCTTCTTTTATTTGTTTATGAAAACTATTTATTTCAGATTGGTTGAGAAATTTATAATTATCAGATTTAAATGTTTCTATAAGGGTTAAGGAAATTTGAGTTTGTTCTAAAATTTCGATTAAATTACCAAATAATATTTTAATACATAAATCAATTAAAACATAAACATATTTATGAAATGCGTTTTGTACAATAGTTTTGTTATTAAATATTTTATTAAGTTTAATATTTTTATCACGTTTTATCATTTCAGTAAATGTGTTTTTAAGTTTTTCAAAACAATTAGTATTATAAAATCCCTTTTCAATATTTTCGATAATACTTTGATTAAATCTTATTTCTTGAATGATTTTATCATTATAATCGAATTTGGGTGATTTATAATTTTTTCTATAATTATTGAAAGTGTTTTCCAAGTATTTTCTTTGTTTTTGTATAGCTTTTATATTTTGTATATGTTTAGATGGTGTAGGTGAGTCATCAATAGTTAATTTTCTAAGTTGACCAGATATTTGAATTTTTTGAGATTGTAATTTTTCTAATATATCATCGTATTTATTTAATTGATTATCAAATTTTTCGTATCTTTTCCATATAACATTATTTTTCATTTTATCTTTATTTTTATTCCATTCATTTTTATTAATACCATATTTATATTGAAAATTAGAACTATAGTTTTTAGATTTAAAGTCTTTTTCAATAATATTTAATTGTTTTAGTATTATTTGTCTTTTCTTTTTAATTTCAATAATTTCAAATTTAATATCATCTAGAGCTTCTTTTTTTGATTCTAATAAATTATTAAAATTAGTTTTACTTTCGCCCATATTATATATACTATTTGTAGATAATAATAAATTGATTTAAAATAATTACATTAAATAAAAGTAAATAAATGAATGAACAGTTTACAAATTTGTAAATAAATTTGACAAAAAAATTAAGTAGTAAAGAAAAAAAGAAAAATGGAATATATTTCACACCTAAAATAATAATAAATTCTATGATAGATAAAGTATTAAGTAAAAAAAAAATATAAAACGAATATTAGAGCCATCTTGTGGTTCATGTGAAATAATAAACATAGTAGATAAAAAAATTAATAATATAGAGATTGATGCAATAGAATTAAATAAAACAATATTTGACCAGATTAAGGTTTTAAAATACAAAAATAATGTAAGATTTATAAATAAAAATTATTTGGATTATAAATCAAATGTAAAATATGATTTAATAATAGGAAATCCTCCATATTTTGTATTACCAAAGAAAAATGTAGCCAAAGATTATCTAGATTATTTTGATGGGAGACCAAACATATTTATATTATTTATAGTAAAATCATTAAGGGAATTAAATGAAAAGGGTATATTAAGTTTTGTTTTACCAAAGAACTTTTTGAATTGTCAATATTATAATAAACTACGAAAATGTATATATGAAAATTATAAAATATTACATATAGAAGATTATTCAAATGCGAAATATATAGAAACAGGACAAGAAACTATAGTATTTATACTACAAAAAAAGAGGGGTATAAATAAAAAAAATGTATTGAAAATTAAAAATAATATAATATTTAATACGAGAAATAATATAATTCAATTAAATGAGTATTATAAAAATAGTAAAATACTAAAAGATTTGGGATTTAAAGTATATGTAGGTAATGTGGTATGGAATCAAGTAAAAGATAAACTAACAGATGACAATAATGAATGTAGATTAATTTATAGTAGCGATATAATTGACAATAAATTAAGTATTGTAAAATATAAAAATCCTGAAAAAAAAAATTTTATAAAACAAAAGGGTGGTAAGGATTTATTATTAGTGGTAAATAGAGGTTATGGTAAAGGTAAATATAATTTTAATTATGGATTAATTGATACAGATAAGGAATACTTGGTAGAAAATCACTTAATATGTATAAAAAGTTTGGAAAATTTGGAAAGAAAAGTATTATTAGAAAAATACAAATTAATAATAAATTCATTAAAAAGTGAAAAAACAAAAAAATTTGTAGATTTATATTTTGGAAATAATGCTATGAATACGAGAGAGCTAGGTGAAATAATGCCAATTTATTTATGATTTGAATATTCTGGACAATTTTTTTTATGATTTTTTTTTATATCACCACAATATTTACAGTATTTTTTTTTATTCCAACAACATTTTGTTTGTTTCATATTTTCGTCAAGAGTCATCCATTCAGTAATAGTATATCGAGAACCCATAGAATGATTACATCTAGAACAAATAGGTTTTAAATTTTCTAAGCATAATTTTCCTCCTTGAGATTCAGGAATATTATGTCCAACGTGATAATCAAAAACATTAATAATATTTTTACACCATTTAATATAGCATTTATGTTTAAATTTTTTACCAAAATTTTGAACCCAACATTGTTCTCTGAGTGCTTTTGGAATATGTTGTTTTTTATATTTTTTATTTTTTTCATTTTTTTCATTTTTTTTATATTTTTCTCCCTTGGTTTTTCTAGTCATAATAATATATAAATATTTGTTTATTTTTTTAAACACATTGAAAAATTGATATAAAATTAAAAATATATTAAATACAATAAATATGGAAAACAAAAAAATAAGCACTGAAAAAAAAGACCTGGAAGCAACAGGACATATATTTTGTGGAATGTGTCAAGATATAATGAAAAAAATTCCTAATAATAGTATAGATTTGACAGTAACATCTCCACCATATGATAATATTAGAGACTATAAAGGTTATAATTTTGAAATAGAAGATTTTAAAAATATAGTTAATGAATTATATCGAGTAACGAAAAAAGGAGGGGTAGTAGTTTGGGTAGTAGGAGATTCAGTAATAAATGGAAGTGAATCAGGAACATCATTTAGACAAGCACTTGGTTTTATGGATGGAGGATTTAAATTACACGATACAATGATATATGAAAAAAATACATCATCATTTCCAGCTCGTAGAACAGGAAAAAGATATACTCAAATATTTGAATATATGTTTGTATTTTGTAAAGAAAAGATAAAAACGGGTAATTTAATTTGTGATAAACCAAATAAATGGGCAGGTCATACAAATTGGGGTAAAAATACGCATAGAGGAAAAAATGGAGAGTTAGTAAAAACGAAAGATATAAAGCCGGTGCCGGATTTCTCACCACGCAATAATATTTGGAGGTATAATGTAGGTAAGGGATTTAATAGTTCAGATAAGGAAAGTCATAACCATCCAGCAATATTCCCTGAAAAGCTGGCAGAAGACCATATTTTGTCTTGGTCAAATGAAGGAGATGTAGTATTAGACCCATTTATGGGTTCAGGGACAACGTGTAAAATGGCAAAAAAGAATGGTAGGAAATATATAGGTATTGATGCGAGTGAGGAATATTGTGAATTAGCAAAGTCAATAATAGCTAAGTATTAGAAAATTGAATAATTATAATAATATATATTTTTTATTATAATTATGGCATCTCTTACAGCACAAATGGATGCACTTCAAAAACAACAGGCTATTTTGGCTAAGAAAATTAAAGAAGAAGAAGAAAAAAAAAGGCAAGAAGGTTCAACTATAGAACATTTGGAGAATTTGAATTCTCAGCAAAAAAAAAATATTTTTAAATACAAAAGTAAAGATGGAAAGTATAGAGGGAAATTTGAATTGCAACAAGCTAATTTGATGACTAAACCAAGATTCGATGTAATTTTGGGAATATTAAAAACCCAAGACGCACGTATTAGAGAATTAGAAGGTATTATCAAAAAATTGAATAAACCAAAGAAGCTTGGATTAGGTTCCCATGCAGATGCTGACTGGAATTATGCTTAAAATCGAATAATTATAATAAATTTTTTTTAAAATCCGGCTAATTTTTTTCCTAATTGTGTTAGATTTGGGGGTTCAATAGGATTAATAACGGGTAGTTCGCCTCCATAAGTTCTGGGGTTTTTGCCGAATAACTTGGCTTTACACGGCCAGTGACTTGTAGAACGCATATCATTAAATGCTTTTTGTTTTTTTCTTAAATTTGCAGGAGTGCCAAAGTTTCTTGGTCTATAGCATAAATAAACGACAGACCTAATTTTGGGATTTTTTCTTCCTTTTCTTGATTCAACACCACAGTGAATAGTCCTTGAATCCCAGAAAACTAAACTACCTTTTGGGCATTTGATAAATTTTTTAACACATTTATGGTCAATATAGAATTGTTCTTGTTCTCTTGTAAGCTTGTACCAATCTCCTGGAGTTTGTGCATCGGGGAATGTTTCTGCGAATATTTTATGTAATTTGTGACTTCCTTCATAAAAGGTTAAAGTAGCATCATTTCTCTCAACATCATTTCCAGTAACCCAACTTTGAATACATTCTAATTCATTTCTTTTATAACTTTGGTCAGTATG
>VMHT01153468.1_pt1 | contig 18658 bp, 16 predicted proteins | sample 4693611 | NCBI WGS metagenome assembly VMHT01 (sample SAMN12280063, study PRJNA550983) | marine metagenome | isolation source: seawater sampled from same location over 5 years 0.02-0.2 micron viral filtrate | place: USA: collected off the coast of southern California halfway between the port... ...
ACACATATATACACATATATACACATATACATAAATTGCATTGATTATATAACTTCTAATAAGGAGGAATACCTAAAGTAGTCAATATTTCAGCCAAAAATGATACTTTGAGAGGGTTAAACCCCGACCCATTAATAGGCATACCATAAACACTAATATAATAACTATAGACAGGTGCTAATGTGAATGTACGTGTAATGGAAAGTTGACTATCATCACATTCAGCTGCCTCTACAAATTCTTTATTAGTTTCTGCAATGACTTGAACAACTTGCTGTTGTAATTGTGATTTTTGAATCAATAATGAAAGATTATCACTGTGTAAATTGACACTATGAAAAGAAGTTATCAACGTTTCTTTTGCCAAAGTAAGTAATAGAGTCAATGTCTGTTCAGAAACAATGGCTTGTAGAGCGGTCATCTGGTCATATAAATCTATGTATACACTTTGATTGCGAGAAATATTTTCGTAGTTTTGCGACGATGCGTGGACACCGTATTCAGTTTCAATACGTTCAAGTAGTCCATAATATCCATCCTCAATTATTTGCAAGTCTCCGCTGAAAACGACACGATCTTGATAAACAATTCTATCGACATAATCAATGCGGTCTTGATAAACAACCCTGTCCAAATATTCAACACGGTCCACATATTCAACCCTGTCCACATATTCAACCCTGTCCAAATATTCAACACGGTCCACATATTCAACCCTGTCCACATATTCAACCCTGTCCACATATTCAACACGGTCCTGATATAAAATTTCAATAACAGTTTTGATAACGGTTGCAACTTCTTGTAATATAATACCGGAATTGACGACTAAATCACGATTAATTTTTGGATCAAAATAAACAGGATTATAAATAACTCTGAAGCTTCCTGTTTTGACTTCATTTGTAAATAGTGATTTGGAGATCATATACTATTATATATATACATAATTTACACTATATTTGCACGTACTAAAAACGATTTTGAATTATATTGGAAACCACTTTGTGTGCGGTTTCGAGTCCTCCTTCCATCCACTGTTGTCCAGTAGCAGAAAATTGTTCTCCACATATACTTAATGGAACATTTTCAAAAGGTTGTAACAATGACTTACTAATATATTCACTATTTGCTCCTACTCCCCAATGACCAACAGCACAATCCCAATAGAATAACTGTAAGTCAATTAATTCATCCGAATCAATATCTATTCCATAGCTTTGACGAACATATTTAACAATTGAACGATGAACACCTGAACGTCCTTGGGAGTCATAAAGTTTCTTCCAAAATTGAGCAAATTTAGTGTCACAATAAGAAATCATAATAATACCATTTTTGTAGTCAATAGGAAGCACCATGCGTAAATTATTATTAGTAGTAGATTTAACAATATTTTTAAACCATACCGAACCATTAAGTCGTGGTTTATATTTGGCAAAAATACGGCACATAGGAGTGCAAACAATAAACTTCAAAAATGACTTTTTTAAAGGATAGAAAAAAGGTATCTTAATCAAAGCTTGAACAGGTAATGAACTAATACAGTATTTACCAATAAATCTCTTATGAATACCTTTACAAACTACCAAAACTCGTGAGTTATCTTCACTCAATATATCAATGTTCTCAACTGTATGTGAATATTTAAATGTTACATTTTTATTTTTTAGAATAGAATTCATCATTTTATCATTTATTTGTCCAAGTCCTCCTTTTAAGGTATAGAAGTCATTAATAGGAGATTGATTATTTTGAATCAATAGTAGAGTGTCAAATGCATTACTACGATGGAGTTTATCATAATATCCAAAGCTATCATTGATAAATTGAACTTCTTGCTCGGATAAAACTATTTTTGCAAAATCAATAAAACGAATATTGCGTAAAAAATGAGAATCATAAGATTTACTGGCAATAATAAGTTTTAAAATGAGAGCAGCATTGGGGATAGTTTTTGGACCAAACATAAAATCTAAAGCTCCTTTTGTGATATCTTCTCCGACATTGTAAATATGATTGGAAAAAGAAAATAATGCATTTCCTCGCGGAGCTTCAAAATTTGAATACATTATTCGTGTAGTATTATCTGCTGGAGCATAACCCAATGATTTATCAATAAGAACCTTTTTTGATGTTAGACCAATATCATTAATAAGATTCCAAACATGGGGTTGATTATTATGGAAGCGTCCAGCGCCAGCATTGACAGTCATATATTGATTTTTAAAAGTATATACACGACCACCATATGTTTTATATTTTTCAATTATCAATATTTTTGCATTGGGGAATTGTTGATTTAATAAGAAAGTAGAATAAATGCCCGAAATACCAGCACCAAGAATAATATAATCATACACTATTGCAGTTTTTGATTGACTATGTAGGTCGTTGTTTTGAATAGTCATATTAATATATGTAGATATATTCCTTTATAAAAATGCATAAATTTATCAAAATCATAGTATATTGATAATATATTATGATTGCTTTTATTGTACCTTATCGTGATCGTGAACAACAGCAAATATTTTTCGACAAACAAATGACAACCGAAGTAATGAAAAATTACACATATGGTACCGATTATATAATAATGTATATTCATCAGAAAGACAAACGATTGTTTAATCGCGGAGCTTTGAAGAACATAGGATATTTAGTAATAAAAGAATTATATCCGGAAACCTATAAAACGATAACACTTGTGTTTAATGATGTAGATGTGATGCCATTCACTGCAGATTTTTTAAATTATGAAACAAAACCTGGAATAGTAAAACACTTTTACGGTTATAATCATACATTAGGAGGAATAGTATCTATAATGCCGGAAGATTTTGAAAAAATAAATGGTTTCCCAAATTTTTGGACGTGGGGGTATGAAGACACGATTTTACATAATCGTGTAAAAGCCAACAACATAAAAATAGAACGATCACAATTTTATCCAATGTATAATAAGAATATTTTATTGTTAATGCATGATTTTGATCGTATAATGTCCCATAAGGAAAATCAGAAAATAACAAATGGAACGACGGAAGGTTTGTCTCAAATAGTAAATTTAGAATATACAATAGACAACAAAACAAAAATGATAAATGTGACCAATTTTAATACGGGAAATCCCGAACCGAGAGAAACTTTTGTACAAGATGCAAGGAAAGAGTTCTACATTCAAGGACCTCCTGTAAAATTAAAATTCACGAAAAAAAAGTAAGAATCAAATTACAAGTATAAAGCAAGACTCAAGACTCTTCGGTATCAATATAAGACACTAAGCAAATAGTTTCGTGAGAATTCTTATCCAAAAATGGAACAAATTCATTATGAATAAAGTATTCCCTACTTTTGACAATAATAGAAAAGACCTCGGATAATTGTTTTTGTTCCATATAATTACCATTTAAATCAATCAATACATAAACACACTCCGAAGCATTGTTTTGATAATCAGATAATCGCTGAGGATGGATAAGTTTGACTCTCTGATTTAAAGTACCAAAAGGAAAATCACTAAGACATAAAACATTCATATATTGTTTACTAAGGGGATGTAAAATGGTTTTATTATAAATGGAAAAGGTTTTGGCGGGCATATTATATATATTTATAATATTATTACACATATATGTGTTTTGAAAAATAATATATAAAGAATCGCTTATATGATATAAAAGCGAGATGGTGCAGGAAGCGCGTCTGGCTCATAATCAGAAGGACGAAGGGTCGAAACATCTTCTGGCGATAAGGTGCTTGGAGATAAGGTGCTCCGCTATTATTGGTCTCATGGTCTAATGGTTATGACTGCGGACTTTGAATCCGCCAGCCTGGGTTCGATTCCCAGTGGGACCTGAACAATCTCCTATAGCTCAGTTGGTTTAGAGCGTGCGACTGTTAATCGCGAGGTCAAAGGTTCAAATCCTTTTGGGAGAGTGTGTATATGGTATGTATATGGTATGTATATGGTATGTATATGGTATGTATAAGATATATAAAAATACTATTATAAAAATTATCTTTTATAGTAGTATATGCAATATTCGCAATTACATCAAGTAATAAAGTTCGCAAATAAATCACAAAAAACATTTGATGATGAACTTCTTAGAAGGAAATACGAAAATCATTCCAATTATGGATCAAATAAATATATACGAAAAAGAGAAACAAGAGAAATACTATCCGTGTCCCCTCAAATAACAGATGCATTAAATATAATGTCTCAAGTATCCATATCGCCGTCATTGGGTCTCCAATTTACAACAGAATGAATAATCTTTTTATAAAAAATTGATTATAAAAATTAATTACTTACTATATGAAAAGTAAAGTACACAAATATAATGCAACCAATAATGCAACCAATAATGCCTATAGATAGTGAAATGACCATATTGCCTGAAAGTCATTCATCTATTTATCGTTTCAAGCTAAGTAAAACATTATCTGATGAATTGTCTAATTTTGCAAATTTACATCGGTATACACCAAAAAAAGATTTAAAAGAGTGTTGGAAAAAATGGTTAAAAACAACAACAATAGAGCCAATAGTAAGAAGAGAACAGGAAATTTTAAATGAAAAACAGTATGATGGAGATTTGATAAAAAAAATGTTCACTTCAATGAGATATTATTATATGAAGCAATCAATACAATCAATACAATCAATACAATCAATACAATCAATACAATCAATACAATCAATACAATCAATACAATCAACACAATCAACACAATCAATACAAACAAATGCAAACAATCAAAAATCTAATATAAAAGAAAAACGAATATACAATAAAAAATCTTATAAATTAACAAAGGAAGATCATAATAATATAGATAATTTCTTAAAACAAAACAATAATGTATCGCGAAAACAATCCATTATATGGAATGAATTTATAGAAGCATTTATGGAAAGCTTTCCAAGTTATGGAGAAAATCAATGTATTAAAAAATCTTTCAAAAATAAAATATATCAAGCAAAAAAACAAAAAAAAATAGAAAATCAAATACAAGAACAAGAATAAATAAGACTACAAATAAAGCAATTCAAATTAGTGATAAATATACAGGGATTTATTACTAATATTTTTTTTAGAATATGAACAATGCCACACTAATTGCGGAATAAATCAGACTCTTATAAAATATATGAAATATATATAAATGTCAGAAAATCCAAATATAATAGGTCAAGGGGCATATGGATGTATATACAAACCAGCAATAAAATGTAACGCGGAGTCTCCAACAAATTATATAACAAAGGTACAACGATTAGATACAGTAGCAGAAAATGAGGTAACTACAGGAAAGAAAATAAAATCAATCAAAAATTACCAAAAGCATTTCGCACCAATTGAAAAAACCTGCAAATTAAATGTTGCAAATGTTTCCCAAACCCAAATAAATTATTGTGATATATATGATGAAAAAAATACTTTTGTATCCAATCAAATAAAATATGTAGGGGAACAAACACTACATACCGCATTATTCAATCATTATAAAACAAATACAAATCGCTTTGATAAAGTATTAAAAAAAACCTTTTTAGATCTTTTAAAGAGTCTTGAAATTCTTTTTAACAACCAATTTATTCATATGGACATAAAAGAGAACAACATAATGGTAAAAACGCATCAGCCGACATCAATCATAATTGATTTTGGTCTAACATTTTCATTAGATGCATATAAACCAAAAGACGTATTTTTTATGTATGTAAATGATTATAGTCCTTGGACACTTGACCAAACAATGATAAGTTATGCAATAAATAAAGTAAACGATTGGGAAAACAAAAAGGTAAATATAGCTGCTATACAATATGTAATAAATGATTTTGTAAAATACCGAAATTTTCTCAATGTCAGAAATAAAGCAAAGTACATAAAAGAACAAAAAACATATTATGAAAAATATGTAACGAAAACGTGGAAAGAGTTATATAATGACTTAATGGAACAAACCTATTTTTGGGATATATACGCATTATGTAACGTGTATTATTCATTTATTAATTATGATAATATGTTACAAAAACGTTATCAATCATTTATAGTATTTTTAGAATCATTAATGTTGACTTCCCCAGAACAACGAAAACCACATAAAGTAATAATGGAAGAATTCAAAACATTAATGTCTATAAAAGCTGCACAAAATACATCCAGTACACCAAAAACACCAAGTCCAACAGAGAAATCCATCAATAAAATAGAAAAAAGCATTTTAAAAAATCGCATATCAGAGCTAAAAAATTCACGTAAATTGCGTTCACAATCCAGAAGAAATACAAAAGTCCGAGTCCGAGTACCTACAAAACAGTAATTCCATTAAGATGATTCAAAAGTCGTTTAATATTAGACTCACGACAGTATTGCCACCATAATAAATCAGAAAATGTACTTTTATAGTTTCCGGAAAATAGTCCAATGGTTTCACTGAAGACATCATAAATATTATCGTAATATCCAGAACCATTAAAATTCCAAAATGCAAATTTGGGTTTGCAATTACCATAAGTCCAAGAATCGTATAATTCCTGAATTTTGGTAACGCTATAATTATTATTAGCATATAAAAATACTAATGTAAAATCATCCATATTATGAAATGATTGAGTATCTAATAATGCTTGTTGCAATAATAATACAGAAACCAATGGATTACAAGCCAATTTTCCATATTGTTTCCAAATTTTGGAAAACTGACAACAAATATCATAAAGAGAAATACAATGGTCAAAATTAAACCAATTGCTTATAGAAGTAGAAACAAATATTCTTTTTTGTGTTTGTGAACGACAGGAAAGTAAATAGGACCAAGCCATCATATCAAATGCTTCAATATCCGAGAAATCGCTGAGATCCAAAATAGGAATAATAAATTTACTAACTCCTTGAGATATAATTTTAATATGATCAAGCTGACACTCAACAATATTCCATTGTTGATTCAAATCATTAATTTTATCTTGAATATCGCCAGTGAAAATAGTGCTGTGACGAATAATTTGCATCATGGATTTTAATAATTTTCCTGGTTGTTTCATACAAGGATGTAAAAAGTCGTTATTTATTGGATTACCGGAAGATTGAACATATTGTTTTCGGTACATTTTGGAAGTAATATTACCGTGGCGTTTCCATAATTTATGAAATATCCAGGCGCAAGCCCCACTTTCACGTGGGACCCATTTTTGTAATTGTATAAATTCTAAATTGGGGTTATGTATGGACTGTTGATTAGAATGTTGGGTATGTTGTTGCAATGCGTGGTTCATTTTATCTATAAAATACAATACAAGTGGATGATTGCGATTGTGATAATATTGATCTACAAATTTACAAAAATATTTTAAGTCACACCACGAACTATGATGATGGTCACATATGATATCCAACGTTTTTTTGGCGTGATGTGGATAGAATTCATAAAGTTTATACAAGAGTAAATATGTAGTTAATTTACGTCCCATTCCCCAATAAATATTTCGTGAATATACTATAAATTGCATAAATTGTTTTAAAAGATGTTCAACCTGTTGTTGAAAATGAATATTATAAGGGTTTTTCATATGGTAATCTAATGTAAACAAAAAATTATTAACATTGCTTTCATAAACAATGAATGACTCTTCGGTACAATTGTTGAAAAACAACAAATACAATTGTTCATAAAGTCTATCTAAAAGTTTATGATAATCATTTGACAACATAATATGGTCACAGTATCTATATAAATATAAACTTCAACTTTTATATTTATTTGACAATTATTGTATTTGACATATTTACGCTATTATACCAAGGTAATATGTCGACGCGTTTTATTAGATAATTCATTAATACGGACCCGCTTAGTGGTCATTTTACGAGATTTGGAATCATTATTGCGTATAGCAGATTTTTTCTCGTGATAAAAAATAAATAAACTTTGAATATCGTGAAAAGCCGACAATGCCTTTGGTATAATCAAGTCCTTGTACATATTAACTTCATAAAGGCAATCTTTAAAATAAACCTGCCAGTCATAATCGTCGTCATAAACCATTTTTTCTACATCGTCTACATCGTGATGAAGATTATAAAGCATCATATTTTTAAAATAATATTTACAGTCATTATGTTGTATACTATTACAATGAACAATTTTCAAAAGATTATCTTTGTGAATAATACTGTTATCAATGTGTTGATTTGTAAGGGATACTTTTATAATGGTATTATCTTGATCAATATATAAGCAATATACCCGGATGGTATCTAAAGGTTTTTTCTCATTTTCCATTTGGTTAATAAGGATATAATGTAATATAGAAACAAACACAAAATACACAAAATACACAAAATACACAAAATACACAAAATACACAAAAAAAGATATAAAGCAAAAACAATGTATTATTATGACGGATGAATAATTATTTTGACACAGCATCAAATAATTTATATTAACCGAAACTTATAAAAATTTATTCAAGAGCGTTTCATGAAATAACCATATTCAAAATAGTATGTTGTTCATCCTATTTTGACCTTATATACCTACATCGGATTATTCATAATATCAATAATATCCTGCCCATCAATTACTTTTTTATGATACAATAGACGTACCATATCATTAAAAGAGTTTTCGTGTATATAAATGAGTTCTAATGCCTTATTGTATGCAAAATCAACGAGTTTTTTAACTTCTGCATCCACTTTTTCTTTACTTTGTTCACTCAATTTTGGAGTTTGTGAACCCATTTCTTTTCCTACAAAAGGAAGATTATTATTCATCATTTGGTCATATAATCCAAAAGAATCACTAAAGCCATATTGAATGACATAATTTCGCGCAATAGTATTGGCTTGATATAAATCATTGGTAGCTCCAGTAGTAATATCTAAATCTTTGAAACCTCGGAATACAATATCATCGAAAGACGTTTCATTTCGTTTTTTGCGTGCCATATAGACTTCAGCAGCACGTCCACCAAGAGCAACAATTAAATTTGCCAGTAAAAATTTCTTTGTAGCATATTGGTTGTATTTTTCCTTGGGAGTAAATAATGTGTATCCCCCGGCTCCGGCACTGTTTGCCTGAATGGTGACTTTTCTCACATTAAAAAACTCGGTAAATAAGGATGCCATTAAAGCGTGACCACATTCGTGATGGGAAACAAGATCAATAATCTCAAAATCAGTTTCATTACGATTATAAGGAATACCAATCGTGATTTTCTCATAAGCATCCATGACGCAAGAACGGTCAATGACAGTTTGATTGCGACGAACAGAAAATATAGCGGCTTCATTGGCAAGATTCGCAATATCTGCCCCGGAAAAACCAGTAGTAAGACTACATAATTCATCAAAATCCAATTCGTTATCCACATTCTTATTTTTAAAGTGGACATTTGCAATAGCTTTACGGCCGTCATAATCAGGTAATGGAACCCGGATTTTACGGTCAAATCTACCTGGACGAACAAGAGCATTATCAAGTATATCGGCACGATTAGTGGCGGCAATAACAACAATACCATCGCTTTCAGTAAAACCATCCATATTGGTCAAAATTTGATTGAGAGTTTGCTCACGTTCATCATTACCACCAGCAATACCAGTACCACGTTGTCGTCCAATAGCATCAATTTCATCAATAAAAATCACACAAGGAGAATTAGAACGAGCTTTTTCAAAAAGATTGCGCACACGAGCTGCACCAACACCAACAAACATCTCAATAAATTCAGAGCCACTAACACTGATAAAAGGGACGCCGGCTTCGCCGGCTACGGCACGTGCCAACAAAGTCTTTCCCGTACCAGGATTACCTTCTAATAATACTCCTTTTGGTATTTTGGCCCCTGCATCAACATACTTAGCGGGAAATTTCAAAAAATCTACTACTTCTACTAACTCATATTTTGCTTCGTCGCAACCAGCAACGTCTGCAAATGAAGTATTCAATGAATTCGTATCTACAACATTAATAGAATTGATGCCAGGTACTCCTGGAATCATAGGTCCCCCACCCATAGAATTTTGACCACCAAATATTCCCCGTATAATAGATGTGAGTAATGTGATTCCAAATACATAAAATCCAATGTTCAAACCAGTATTTATAATCATATTCCACAATGAATTAAAACTACTTGGCATTAAAACATCAAAAGGAATATGGTGTTGCGATAAACAAGTTACTAATAGGTCGCTTGTGTCAGGTACCAAATGAATTTTATGAAAGTTTTCTGGAGTTAAATAATCAACGTGACGATTATCAAGAGCAATAACATCATTTGTATTTGCAATAAAAGAAACAGCATCTACACTATCAGAATTAATATTATTGATTAATTGACTGTAGCTCCAAGGTTCACCTACCTGAGTCAAAGAATTTATGACAGAAGACGGAGTTGCACTTAATCGAATATTAGAATTGAGAAGTGGCTTTCCAATAGAAACATAACCGTGGCTATAGTAAAATGACATACATAAAATACTAATACAACAATTTATAGAAAACATATAATCATATTACAAAACTTTTATTTAAACCTTTATTCAAAAAAATTGATTGATAAACACGATACATTTGACATTTAAGTACATGGAAACATACACATTATGCATACCCCGAGTTTTGAAAGATATACCGTGTAGCAAAATTCGGAAACTATTAGAATCATCAAAAATAGGAAACGTATTATTTATCAATGAATATAACAGTAATGATAGTTTATATAAAAAAGTAGTTTTTACAATCGGAACAAATGAAAATGCTGAAAATTCTCATTTGATAAAAAAGTGTATTGAAAATGATGAAAACATAAAACTACTATATAATTACCCGTGGTATTGGAGAATATATGTAAATACCCCAACGTCAAATACAACAAATACAACAAATACAACAAATACAACAAATACAACAAATACAATACATCCACGTAACTGAATGGGATTATGAAGGGATTATGAAGGGATTATGAAGGGATTATGAATTATTCTTCATCAAATATAAATGCAAAATATTGGTCAATGAGTGGATGAAGTCCATTATATATTTTTTTTTGCGGTGGATTACATATCATCATACAAAACCATATGCTTTGCGTATTTGCATATCTGATTTCTTTTGAAAATATATTATCAACATGACTGTATAATGATGCACTTTCTGCGAGTTGTTTTTTCACCTCTTCTTTTTGTTGATACAAATTCAATAATCGGTGTTGGTCGCGTTGATTCCGAACACTGTCATTTTGTTGGTCTTCAATAGGAGTTTTCATTAAAATATATTTAATTTCATTTTTGATATCAGAGAACCGATTGTATAATTGATTTTTATAAACCTCAAATTTACGAATTAAAGGAGATAAATTAACTTGATAAATAATTGGAAAAAGATTTCGTGATTCACTTGGTATAATAGGATTTCCAAATTCCTTTATTGTTTCTATTTTGCGTTCTATCTTTTGGATTTCGTTTTCAATTTCTTGATTTTCTTGATAGGTATACACATCTGTATGAAGGGATTTAATGGACATTTCTAATTTATCAAAATTACGATGCAATGATAAAAATGCTTCTGCAGAAGATTCATATTTCAAATAATTCATTACAGAAATGAATAAAAGAATAAGAGTATTTAATGCAGAACTTACAGGATTAGTCCAAGATTCAGTATAAAATATGGATGTCAAAATAGCGTTCAAAGAACTAATCGTCATACAAGGAATCATGAGCATATTTAATTTTCCACGACATACACGACTGCAATGACTGTAAAAATGTTTTTGTCCCTTAATAAAAGTAAGTAAAATGTCTAATTTATCGCTATATTTGTCACTTCTATGACTATGTCTTTGTTTTATCGCTTTATTGATTTCTTCATCACTGCTACTATTGTTATGTTCTTGTTCAAAAGTGTTATCAACACCGTCATAACTATCTGTCATACTTATAGGACTATTAGAGCGTATGTAATAATCCTGTATTTGAGATGATGTCTGTCTATTGATAGACAGTTCTATTGCTTCCATAATATTAATATTGTTTGATTCTTCCATATGAATTATACAAGATAAAATTGATTTCGGATTTAAACAAATTATAAATACAACATAGAGAACCTAAACATGACAACAAAAACAACAAAAACAACAAAAACAACAAAAACAACAAAAACAACTGAAGTAGAAGTTACAAAAGAGCAATTAAAAAAATTCAAAAAAGATCGAAAAACCTTTCTTATGACAACACGCTTCAATAATACCACATTAAAAGAGAACCGTACGTATTTACAAAAAAAAGAAAATATTAAATGTATTTATTGTGCACAATATCAAGTCGCAACTGATATTCCATTAGAATCTCATATGTTTGTATTAGAAATGAACAATGATACAAATCGTATTGCCGGTATTGGTCTTGTAAGAAACCATCATTTTAACTACAAATATTCTGTCTATGAGAATAAAGCATATCATCGATATATTTACATAGGCCATTATCATATCGAACGTAAATCAATGACTGTAGAGGAAGAAGTATTGATGAAGTATTTGGATAACAAGTGTTTCCGAGGAAATCGCCATTTAAAACGAGGTCGGGGGCTCACACAGTTTCCGTGTCCATTATTATGTTATTGGTCTAAAAAAGTAGATATTGTAGAAAAATTAAAACAAATGTTCAAAGATCGCAAAGACAATAAAGACAATAAAGATCGCAAAGACAATAAAGACAATAAAGACAACAAAGACAATAAAGACAACAAAAGCAAAAAGCAAAAAAATAAATAAAACCAAATAACTTTATAGTATATATGGTATCTTATCAAGCAAGTGACTATACAGAAAAAGAATTAATAGAAGAAATATTAGGATTAAAGGACCCCACTGATGGTGAATTAGAAGCCAGAATAGTTCAAATGATTGATAAATATGATAAAGAAGATAGAACATCAAATGAAAAAATGTTATATGATTTTTTTAATGGCGTATATAGTAGATTTTTCACCACAGAAGAGGAACAACAACAGCAAGCTATTGTATCAGATGCAGATGCAGATGCAGATGAAAATATAGACGAAGACTATCAAATGGAACTCGAAAGTTATGTATTGACTAATACAGATGCAAATGGTGCACCGACACGACTTAATGCGCAAAATACAAATAGAAATGAAACAAGTAGTATAAATGCGAATGCAAATAATATCCGTGTAACAAAGCAAGTAGACCTCATACAAGGCAAAGTGAATCCATTATTGTTACAAACTATACGACGAGTAATAAGTATAGATAGTCAATATAGACCAAATCCTGGAAATACCTTACCAGCAGAATTTACATTCAATTTATCCGATCCGTTGAGGGATGTCGTGTCATTAAAATTGTATTCAATTGGTATTCCATATACTTGGTATACAGTGAATGATAATTTTGGTAGTAATTTCTTTTTCATCCAAGGAAATGCACCAGGGATAAATAGTGATAACTACAAATTTCAAATATCCATTCCTACTGGTAATTATAGTGCTGGCGAATTAATATCAACAATTAATACAGATTTGCAGAGTAAGCTAACATCAATACCGACCGGTTATGATATGTCTTTTGGCAATACTCGTGTTTCTTACAATCCGAATCGTTCCAGGTCAACAATGCATTTAGAATTTAGTAAAACACACACAGAATCAAGTTACGATTTTACTTTTTCAAAATGGACATCTCCAGAAGATACACGAGATAACGATAATGTCAATATATCAAATGCAGGGGAACGCTATCAATCTATTCCGGGATTTTTGGGTTTTAATCAGCAAAATTACATATTGAATTCTTTTCGCTCAGCGCGAACAATACCACAAACCGTGAATGACCCAAATAATCACTATTACGTGGATACAGGACCTGATACGAGCAATAATTATTTTCATATTATTCATTATTGCGGAACCGATACAAGCACTTTTAGTCCACCATATTCTTCTAATAGTTCTAATAGTATTGTCAAAAACAAATTTCGTGTAACATTACCAAATGATTTATCAGGAAACCATACAAGAGCAGAAATTGTGGAAGGATTAGACACCGTGTTACGAAGCACTACAATCACTCCTTACTTAAATGATTCACAAATTCAACAAATCAATATAAATGATGCGAGTCAAAACAATAATGGAATGTCGTATTTTGATATGACTTTGAATTTTAATCGTACAATAGAACCATTAACACAATATTCTAAAATGCATATAGAATTTCCTGATGAAGCTGCCTTGAATATTATTGATACAAGTCGTATTTGGGTAGGTGACATGTCAGCTTGTTTAGGATTCAGTGATTTGTCATATAATAATGGAGAAATATATGGAGAATCCGACCCAATAAATCACGATACTACTGACCCAACAATTAGATACCTAATGCCACAACAAACATCAACACCAACAACAAATACTTTACCATATTATGAAATTAGATGTGCAAGAGAAGGATTCGATGTATCTGAAAACAATTTTGCAGTATCTTTGGGAGGAATTATTCCAACGAATGCCCAAGCAATACCATCAAATGTAACATCACTGTCATTGGATGCAGACTTATCCAATAATGCATTAATAGAAAGTAGTTCATATCAATATTTTGAATTATTCAATGCATTGTCATCTTCATTGACCGCATTAAAAAGTCTTCCTTCTGCAACAAATATATTTGACCCGGGAACACGATTCTTCCAAAATGAAGATCAAAGCCATATTAATTTCCAAATGAAACTCTCTAAAAGTTTCACAAGTAATGATTATCAAGCAGACACAAGTTACAATTCAAACCCAAATGATATAACAGACATAAGTAAATCATTTTTACAATTGCCATCTTTTGGTAATGTAGTCGGATTAGACCTTAGTCAAAATATGACAAATATAGGACCAAGTAATGTTTTTACAAATTCCTTTGATGTTACAGGAACGAAAAATTTATCTGTTGCTGAAACTTTTGTATTAAAAGTGTCTCCAAAAGGTAATAATGGAAACCAAGATGTAACACCATACATAGTCAACATTCACGATTTTTTTGATAAAACATTAAATAATAATACTCAAACAGTACACGAAACAAATGGTATAATTCAATATGACGTTTCTTATGATGGACAAATATATGATATAAGTTTTGATTCGTTTACTACAGAAATAGATTTTAAATATGACTCAGATACACCCATACCGGTATATTTACAATTACCTGGATTTTTCAATTACATGTTTGACAATTTTAAACGTGACGGGAAAAATCCTTTACAAGGAACCAAATTAGAAATAAAACAACGCAGAGAAGGTCAAAATGATTTTATTGATATATCATTTGTGGTTGTTGTAAATGAGGAAATTTCAACCAAAGATTATGAAATCCAGTTTTTTGACCCTACCAATATGCCAAATCAACCAGGAGATATTTCCCACAACTTCTATTCAGATGCAAATGATCGCTTTAATACTCGGGCCCCTAATTTTTGGGTCGGGGATTTACTATTTGATCCGTCATTTGTAGATGTAAGTGGTGTGCGTTTGAATGATATTTATGATGAAACAACAAATCCCGATGGAAACGTAACAACAATAATAAATAACACTGTAGAATTTATAACTGCGTATAATAATCTATCAAAAGAAATCCAACCGGTCATTACAATTGAAACTATTGAGATAAATGAAATATATAATAATCACCAATTTATCATTAATGCTTACGAAGAGGGAGTCACATCATCCAATAATGAAAACAATTTTATAGTGACGATTCCAAATGGTGTATATCGTCGTGACGAGTTAATTCAGGTTTTGAATAATAGTCTTGTATATAATCCTGAATCGGCGCGGAATAGTGCTTTCCGTATTCAATTTGAAATCTTACCACAAAATAATCAAGTCAAGCTTTCAGTAAATGGATACAAATTCTTTAATGTAGAGGATTTAAAAATCATATTTTACGACGGCAATGCATTTGCAGAATGTTATGCTGGTGTATCGAGTATTCGTAGTGCAACATCAGATGCAACCTTAGGATGGTTGATGGGATTCCGTAATAAATTGACCTATGAATTGAATGACACAACAATTACGAATTATCCTTCCACGGATCTTTCTTCTAGGAATAATGTATTATCAATTGAAGGAGATAGTGTTGTAAGTACAGATTTGTATAATAAACTTTTCATTGTATTAGATGATTATAATCAATCACGATTAAATGACGGCTTAATTACAAATATAACAAATGAAGATAATATTGCACTGCCATCTTATGCTACACGAAATAGAATTATATGTCATCCAGTAAGTGGAGAAATAATATATGATTTAAATCAACCGTTAAGTGGAAACGTACTATCGGAAAACCGTGTACAAGCAGCAATAGCAATACAAGATGAAAATGCCAATACATCATCGCGACAAGGTGGTAAAGGTCCTTTTGCAAAGGATGTGTTTGCTGTAATACCAATCAAGACAAATTCATTGAATCCTGGTCAGGTATATACTGAATTTGGCGGGACATTACAAAATCAAGAACGTATATATTTTGGTCCTGTAAATATAAGTCGTATGTCTGTAAAACTAATGACCGATCGTGGGGATGTAGTGGATTTAAATGGAGCAGATTGGACATTTTCTTTGATTGCGGAACAATTATATCAAAGTTCTACTACTCAGGCATAAGTATGTATGTATGTATATATGTATATATGTATGTATGTATGGGTGTGTACCAACGACTTACAATAAAATTTCGTAATAAATTTCCCCATATATATTATGATTCATCCTAATATATTTGATCACATTGGTTTTTGGAGTCCATTTCTATTAGTCCTCGTTGGTTTATATCAATTGCATGAGACTATATGGTTGAAACCAATTTTTATTATACTCGTTATTGCCAATATAATAATCAACAAATCCTTAAAAACAATAATAAAACAACCACGTCCTGAAAACTCTCAAACCCTCTATGAATTTGAAGACTATAGTGGGGAAGAGCGCTATGGAATGCCCTCCGGGCACGCAGAATTATCTACTTTTAGTGTAATTTATGTATATTTAGTAAATAAATCCAAAACATGGTTGACCTTTGGGGCCTTTTTAATATTATTGACCACTATTCAACGTTGGAGATATCAATTACATAGCATCCCGCAATTAATCGCCGGAATTTGTGTGGGGGCAGTATTAGGTATATTGTTTCATAAATTAACCAAACAAATCATTAAAAAATGGAATCTTTGAATACACTAATTATTATATATACAATAATATATAGTAAACCATAATGAGTCAAGGAGATTATTTAAAACATAAAATAAACAGTCATATATTAAAGTCGCAAACAGAACTACCGAGTGTATTGAATTCACGTTTATATACAGAATTCGTTCGTTATCAAATTGCCAATAGTATTACAAACACAAACAATGCTCATCAACAATTAGAACCGCAACAAAAACAGACCGTATTTGGTATGGAAAAATCCGTCGCAAGTTGTCCCGAATATATCTTATGTGAAAACACCCAAAATCGTCCATATCGTACAACATCTACAACGATGCCATTTTCGTGCAATCGCCCATTTATGAAACCTATAAGACCACTATATGTAAAAGACCCGACAAATTCCAAAACCGAATGCGATTGTGCTTTAAATAGAACATCGTCTAATCCTTGCAAATGTGCAACAAGTCAATAGTCAATAGTCAATAGTCAATAGTCAATAGTCAATAGTCAATAGTCAATAGTCAATAGCCAATAGCCAATAGCCAATAGCCAATAAGTCCATACAACAAGTCGCCACGATAAATCATAAATAATTGTTTTTATTTATGATATTTACACGAATAGGTTTACCAAAAGTGCTTATGCAGATTCTAATGCAGATACGCGAGCCAATAAATCTGCCATTTGAGACTCTAATGTTGCGGTCTTCGCTTTTTCAGCAGTCAAATCAGATTCTAAAACAGAAACTTTGGCCTTTTCGGCTTGTAATTGACGGTCCACTTCTTGCAATGCAGCGGTAGCGACGGTGAAAATAGCACCTTTATTTAAGGTATGGAAATCATCCACTTTTTGACCGTTTAATAAAATTGTATTTGCAGGTATTGTATAAAGATTATTACCAGACATATCATTCACATTGAAACTTGCGTCAATACGACAGTCACGTATTTTGTAATTGTCATTCAATGATATATCAATTTGAATATTACTACTATCAATAATACCACTGTCATATACGTGAATAGAAATTTCCTTGTCTAAATTATTAGGTAAGTAATTGTCAATTGTTAAAATGGCATAATTACCAGACGTGTCGGTATAATTGAAGGATATATCACTCGTATTAGTGTTAGATAGAGTAAGTATATTATCCTCACTCAGGAGACACGAATCCATAAAACAATTTATATCTTCTTCTTCGATTTTTACAGCATTTGGTAGAACTTCTCTAATTTGTTGTGCTATGAAACCAAATGTGGTAGCATTTCCTCTTTGTCTTTTATCAATGTATTCGTATTTCTTAGGTTCAATCAAACGAAGAGTATTCAATGCTTCATTATCACTTATATCAACAATATTAGTTTTA
>VMHT01016812.1_pt1 | contig 18653 bp, 23 predicted proteins | sample 4693611 | NCBI WGS metagenome assembly VMHT01 (sample SAMN12280063, study PRJNA550983) | marine metagenome | isolation source: seawater sampled from same location over 5 years 0.02-0.2 micron viral filtrate | place: USA: collected off the coast of southern California halfway between the port... ...
AGACCCGATTTTATAGTGGATTGGAGAGATGTATGGATAACTGGTAGTTTGGGAGCAATGATTGGTGCTCGCTGGAGCGTAACTGGTAGACCATGGTTTGGATCAAATTATTAATAAATTATATAAAAATAAAAATTTATATAATTTATATGACCCAGCACCGTATAGCACTAATCATTAATGACTTAGAATTAATAAATACCCAAAAAAGAGCACTAAGAAAAAGGCCCGATGATTATCTTTTATATCGCCTTAGAACGTATTATAATTCTCGAAAAAAGAATCAAATTATAAAGTATGCCAACAATAAGAAAAGTATATCTTTATGAAGAAACCCATCTACCACAAAAAGGATGGTTACAAGGATGTATGATATGCGGGGTTATAACAAGTCATTTATTACTTTTTAAAACAAAATTTGATGAAAAAAAAGAAATGAAATACGAAATTTATACCTATATTTGTCCTAGTTGTAAGAAAAATTTAAAGAATAAAGAAGCCTTAAAACACTACACTGAAACATCTAATAAAATGTTAAATGATAATGATAAATCATTGTCCAGTTGAACCAAATCCGCTTTCTCCACGTTTTGTTTCATTTAGCTCATTTACAAATTCCACTTTAAAAGGCATGAGATCATTACTACAAGCTTGTACCAATCGCCACCCTTTTTCAATTTTAAAAGGCTTGTTTCGAATATTATCTAGAGCAATTCCTAATTCTCCTCGATAACCTGCATCAATAATACCAGTACAATTGGCTAGACGAATAGGTTTATTTTTCCATATTGAACTACGAGGATGAATAGTGTACGGTCTAGAAATTTCAGAACCACAATTTGAATAACTCGCCAATTTAATACCTAGAGGGATAAATAATGTGGTATTGCCACCAACATACCAATTTCCATCTTCAGTACTACTGGGGGGTATAAATAAATCAAATCCTGAATCAATCTCATCAATTCTAGATTCTAGAAATTCTTTATTTCTTTTTTCTATTTTTTTGGCATATAGTGGTTTTAGGAATTCATGATTACGCACCAGTACAAGTTTCCAGGTCATTTGTATGAAATTATAATACGATGTTTTTAAGATAGTATTATAATCAATTTTTATTTATTACACTGAGCTTTTCGCAAACAAGCTACGGTACTTTTAGTAGAAAAATCTATTAAACCTCTACATTTTCCCGTTGCCATAGGGCGAGGATAACAATAACGACTTTTCTGTCTTTTCTGGTTTTCACAGCAGTCACTACAACAATCAATATTCCATATTATTGGGGGTACATAATCAGAATTGCTTGGCTGTGGAAAGAGTGGTTCTGCTGGACCAGGACCATTGCTAAGATCTATTAAATATAGTTTGTTATACCCCATAGCACATAGTTCACCTAATTTCTTACTAGTAAATGTTACAATGTCTGGCAAATCAGCAAAACTATCTGCTGCTTGAATAGGTCCACTAGCCACTATTAACTCAGGATTATTAATTAAATATGTGACAAATTCACTATCGTCATAAGAGATACTGCCATCAGAATTAAGAATAAATCCTGTACCAAAATCCGGATATGCTACAGTTAATATCAATGATTGTGCCCCGAATGCCTTTGTAACATCAAGTGTATATTGGGTAGAATCACATTTACATACTTCTTTTTTACCTGCCTGGTTTACAACATAAGAATCTGCCTTTAATGTGGTAGGTCCACTTAATAAACCAATAGATGATGGATTGACACCTGGTATAGGATAACGGGCTATTAAATTAATGTTCTCTGGTATCGGACACTCTTCTGGGCAAGGACATAGGAAAGCACGTTGTTTTCGTTTTGCTATTTGATCACTTGCACTATTATTAACTGTTAAACTTTTTGTAGTATTACACCAATTCTTATTGATTCTGGTATATCCTAATCTACTTTTAATAGGCAATGTTGTAGTTCTTTGACAACTTTGTGTAAGTGGATTGGGACCTTTTACAGTCTCATATTTACAAGTTACAGGATTATACCATGAACAAACTGGTTTAGCATTTATTCTATTTGAAAGAAGGGTTTTTCCTAGGTAAACAGGATTTCTTTTAATTAACCCATTTGCGCATCGAATAGTAGATTGTCTTCGGTGCTCTGTAATTGTACTTGCTGCAATATTGGGGTGCTGTTTCCAGGTTACCTGAGGCTTACGACATTTTTGATCATTATTTAATGATATACTAACCTGTCTTGTATAACCAGTATATTTAACTATTTCACTGTTAATATTTGCATCTAGAGTATAAATTTTAATTTTCTTTTGTGTATCAATCGTAGGATTAGACAAGGGTACATTCATACCTCCTAATGTAAAAGAAGTAGCCGTTGAAGAAAGAGGTACAACTAATACAAATGTCCATATTTTAGAAGGTGGTGCCAGTATATATTTAAAGAATGATAGAATATCATTTGAAGTACAGCTTGAACCCTTTTCATTTGCATTAAATATATTTTTGTTTATTGTTAAATTATTAATAGAATTATTTCCTACCGATAATATTACCTGAGGACCAACATTAGGCACGCTAGTTGGACCGTTGTTTGGATCCCAATCTATTACACAAATAGGACATTCTGTTGTCTTACAGCATACTTTTCCTCCTGGTCTATAAGCTCCATTTGCTTTTCTGTTTATATAATTGCGATATGACATCTGAGGGGCTGGCTGACTCATACCTCCATACCAACATTCTCCGCAGTTGGCACGACGTTCTTGCGAAACAATGTTATCTGCTTTACAGCACGTACCCGCTTGTCCTGTCTTGCAATTACCAGAGCAACATTGAGAAGGACATAAATTTTCGGGCGTGGGAAAAATAGTATTATTCGTACTATCTGTTACATAAACAGCTAAAGATTTTCCATTGTTACCGGACCAATATGCAAATTCTTCATCAGCACTATATCCAGATGCGGCAGAAGACCAGCTCCACAAATTGTTTGGTGCTTGAAAAGTAAAATTAGCATCTGATCTGTAGTAGGTTCGGACATTACAACCATCTACAAAAGATATTGAAGTAAAAAGACCCGTCTGAGTTTGGGAAGACGAGAGACTGAGAAATAACGATGGCTGCGCCGATGGCTGCGCCATTGAATAGTAATACACTAAATTCGCCCAAATCCATGTTACACCATTAATATTCGGTGGTGTAAATGACCCTATCTGCCCTGAAAATCCGGGAACTGGAGTTTCGAAACCGAAAAAAGAACCATTCGAATCAACCCCACTACCAACCAACATAGTATTTGTTTGGTGTACGAGTTTTGGTTGTTTGTATGTACAACTTGCACCACGCTGTTTGTATGACATGCCCGATAGACCAATTCCTCCTCCGCGACCAGTCATATTTAAAACAAATCCTACGCTTCGACCCTGCTGACCATTGCGACTTCTACCATTACCACATGTAGTTGATTTTAATCTTTGTTTTGTTTTTGTTTTTCTTGCTAATACGGCTAGACTCATATAGATTATCTAAAGAAATTAAATAATCAAATAAAATCTATCGCTAGGATCCTTTTCAAGCATTCTCATTAACGCCCAATACAGTTTACTAGTATAAATAGGAGCCATAACCGCATTTTTATTATCTTCTGTTATTTTATCATCTAACATACAGAATACAACCATGGATGCTAGACTATAAAACCCAGCCTTATAACTAATTGATGTTGGTAATTGTTTAATATTATCTAATTCTGGAGAGAAAAACAATGATTTTTTATAAGGTTCGTCAATATCGAGTTTATTATTTTTGATATCTAATAGTTTATTATCATTTAAATAAAAATAATGTTTTTCGTCAACAACAATGATGTCATTGATATCCATAAATGGTATTCCCATATAGAATCTTTCTAAAGATTGTAATTGGTTTCCGAGATCAAAAAGCATTTCAATACTGCTATCATAAGATAAATGATTCTTCTTTTCCTTTAAAAAAGATGCCAACGATTTGACACTTTCAGCTTTAATAGTGAATTGTTTGTAACTGTCGTTGATATTATTTGTTTGTTTTATAATTTTTAATAAAGGATAAGGAAAATTAATCCAAAACTTCTTAGTAGGACCTTCCCAATTTACAGTTAAATTCCATGTATCCTTGCTTTTTTTCTCTAATTTTGTTTGATTGTTATGATATACAACTCGCATTTATATATTATGATATGACAATTTTTATATCTTATGATGACCCCAATCTTCGCCCTATACCAGGAAATCGTTCAAGATTGTCTATTGTTCTAAATTCATTTGATTCTCGATGGACTACTGTATTTTGCACAGTAGGTGGTGACGGAATTCTTTCCTCTACCTTAGATTCATCTTCAATCATATCAAGAGGTTTCTCAAAATCAACATTAATATCACAATTTGTAGTTTGAATCGTATGAGAAGGGTTACATTCAACCACTTCAATATGATATTCAATATCTAAATATTTAATAATGATAACTTCATTCTTAGATAAAATAGGGTAGTTTTCACTTATAAATCTCTCCAAAATTGCTTTAGGATCCTCCAATTCAATAAAAGCTTTCTCGTACGGTTTGATTTTAATATAAGTCCCAGGCTCTACATCTTTAATTTGCTTTATTATTGCCGGCTCCCCATCATTTAAATGAAGTCGTTCAATCATAGCGTGTGGAAGGAAACAAATACCAGGCGAATCGTTATATTCATGAACCCCGACAAATATTTCCTTGCAATTTCTAGGATTCATCACGCTAAAATAAACCGTACCATTTTCAATATCAAGGTCCGGGAGCATAGAAGATGGAAGTAAAATCTTATTTCCATATTCTAATCTATTAGCAGCGTTATGCTCGCTAAAAACCATGCTGTATGCATTGAGAGTAAATTCCATTGCGCGTGTTTAAATGTTTTAATAAGTATAAGATTTATATCAATTTTTTCGAGTATCAACAAGCCACATAAATTCCTTTACTTCACTCCATTCCGCCTCTCGTTTATAAGAAGCAATACCTTTTAATTTATTATAAGTTTTATGAGTAAGGGGGAATTTATATAATTTACCCCTCGTTTTAAGAATTTTTTCAAGAGTCTTAATAGGTATGATGCCTTTGTTATTGTAGGATAATAAGATGAATTTGGATTTGATATTCTTTACTAGATTTTTAAAAGCATCCTCAGCCTTGTTAAAACTATTGTAAGGCGATTTTACCCAATTTTTTGGCTGACCTCTATTGGAATTGGGAATATTGATATCCGTCTTCCAGTCATTAATAATGTCAAGCATAAAATAATAAATAGAATATGGATGCTTGTTATAAGGAGGGTCTAAATACATAAGATCAACGGAAGGGATTTTTTTAATCCAATTATTTGAATCCTCTTTTGAAACAACCACTTTACATTTATTTGGAGAGAAAACTGGCATTTCGAGTCGAATAGGCGATGTTATTCTTTTAACATCTATCTCTTTTTTACCACCATATTTACCTATACCATTTTCATCCTTATAAAATGCTGAGAATTGACCATTGGTATTATTATGAATAGAACTTTTTACCAATAACATGGACAATAAATAAGGTCTGTACTCTTCTGGAATGGACGATATAAAAAATCGGTATCTATCGATAAGCTTGCCATTCTGATGTGTATAATAGACTCTGTTTTCTTTTTTGATTTGCTTTGCCGGAGCCCAATGTCTCTGTATCCATCTAGGTACGCTTAAATCATCGGTACCATGGGCAAACGAATTTGCCTCATCAATATATTTTTGAATATTAGCTTTTTTTTCTTCATCCGGAGTATCCAAATAACAAGAGTTCAATGTTTCAGAATAACCAGCAATATCATTCACATATAATTTGGTAGATCGCGTTTTAAGAAGCCTTGAAACAATACCCGAACCGGAAAAAGCATCGGCGGTTTCAAAGGTTACACTATTCAAATCTTGCTTTACCATGTCAATGATATCATTTATTTGTGGCAATAATTTTCTTTTATTTCCCATGTAAGTAATGATTTGAGATTTTAAATATGGCGACTGCATTATACAAATAAAAAATAAAAAATAATTGTTTTCTAAACAAAGCAAACGTATATAATCTATTTTGAAGAATTTCTAATAAGCGTTGGCGTCTGATATTTTTTTTGCACTTGAATTGGCTCTTTTAATTGAATCTTTTTAAGATTAATAAAGCCTTTTTTTTGATCATAATGGATATCGTGATTACGAAGACACACATTATTATCATTTTTTGTCATATAAGTATGTATACCATTCCTTATGTCTCTACTATTCAACTTAGGATGGTTATTATAAAAGTCACGCCTTGCCTTCGTCTTATAAGACTTGGGTATCAACTCGGTTGGAGTTATAAAATAGAGAATGGCTCCATTCTTCTTCTCTAGATTAGGATCAATTACATTGTGAACCTTTTTGAGATGCGCCACTAGGTGGGCTTTTTGGGCGAATCCTCTGTTACAACACGAACACTGAAAAGGACGATTACATTCTTCTGTATGGTGCGCATTGATATGGTTGATCAAAACACACTTACCATATGTTGTCTCAAAATTACAATGAGGACAACTGTGGACTACACGTCTTTGTTTTTTGTTTTCACGGTAATAATCAGTGCTATTTTTGGTCATGATGATTAAAAGCCATTAATCGCAATAAATTAGTTTCAATTTTCTAAAACCCAAGATGCCATAGAAAGGAGTTGAACCTGACTTTCGTCCCCACAATTAAGACTACTCACACCGGTTATGGCGGAAAAAAAGTTTTTTTTCGACTGTGTATCTTCTCACAGGGTTTTATAACTATTGTTTCCAAAATGCATTGGTGGGATTGCAGAAGGTATTTTGATTTCCACGAAGGTCCTGGCGGTGATCTCCAAAGTATTGATCAGTAATAAGCAGTCCGCAATAGAGTTGAGGCGTATTTCTTTTAACATGATCTTGCGGATTTAAGACGAATTCATCCGTGTGAATCTCCGTAGTGCTGAAGAATGCACGTGTTACCACTGCTTTCCCTATACACTTCTTATTGCAGGAGATATACACGGTATCACCAACCGCAATTTTGTCGATATTGGAAGGCGAAGAACGCCCCCAAGATTGCAACATATGACGATGTGAAGCATTAGCGGCAGCTGCCTCCATCCTACCGTCACCATTGTAATTTTTATGATTCCAGGAAAGTTGCCAAGTAGAAGACATTATGTAATATAGTTTTAATATCTTTCTTATTTACCTAAAAAACAACTTCAATTTTTTAAGGTAATACGAATGTTGAATAAAAAAAGTTTTTTTTCGACTGTGTATTCTTCTCACAGGGTTTTATATTTAACATCCGCGTTTTTTTTTGTTGTTATATTCTCCAATTTTCCCACATCCGTTTTTTATTTTTGCTTCATTGAAAAGGCGATTCAATGTTTTCTTATGCGGTTCGTTTGGTTTATATTGATGACCACGTCCCGGGATGATACTGTTCAAATTATCCGGGACAGCGATATGCTTCTTTCCAAAATAAACAAAGTCATCGCTTAAAAGCACATTTTTCCCACTCAGATCGGTTTCTCTGTGTCCACAGTTGTGAAATGGATTAGGAATGAGTTCAAGCTCGGGAGAGTATATGGAGTCCATTCGAAGCGAGTAGTTAATGGCATATTCACGCATTGAGACAATGTCTGTAACCACTGCGATAAATATAATGCGTTTCTTCTTACCCAGTTTCATTTTAGTCCCCGATATACCGACGATGATATCACCCTTTCGAGCACAACGTCGAATAGAGGGCTTGCAATTGGCCAAACTGAATAATCCTTCTTCTGCACATGGCGCTCCGCCATTGTCGCCTTGTAAAATGTAAGTGTAAAGTCTTGCTGGCATAGTGATTATAAGTATTGTAAGTATTTTGTGATATAGTTGTGCATTCATATTAATCCCAAAAAACAACTTCAATTTTTAAGGAATTTGCAGTTGTTCAAATAAAAAAAGTTTTTTTTCGACTGTGTATTCTTCTCACAGGGTTTTATATTTTATATGTTACTAGATCTGAGCTTAGTCGTCAAGCTGGCCTACGTCCTCGTAGGATATCGCTTGCGGACCGTTGCTAGTCTTCTGAGGAGAAGATGACGCAATGCGAGCTGCAATTGGATCATTACCTGGACTGGTCTGAACAGAAGGGCCCTTGGACTCGGTTGAAGTCGAAAGATCAAGGGTTTCCTTGCGACCGATCGTGGTAGAAGGGCGGGGACGTGGCTTAGGTGCCTCATCAGGCTTGGCCGAGTTGCTGATGCTGATCTTCCAGTACCAAGGATCGTCGTAGAGCACCTTGACCTCATCGCCGTTCTGAAGTGCCTGTAGCGCCTGCATTGCTTCCTGGTCACGAGTGTTCCACTTGCCTGGGGCGAAGTGGACAAAAGCACGCTTGTTTTTGCCTAGTGAGATCACATCAACGCGCTCCACAAACCCCCAGCGGAGGTCAACGAAACACTGCTTGATGCGACGCCATCCAATGTTGTTGAAGACGCGTGGGATGCACAGACTGATGCCCTCAGCTGGATCTGAATTGCAGGCGGCCTTGCGAACAGCCTTGGCTGCAGAAGAAGAAGAGATTTTACGCGAATGAGCTGACATGATTGTTTGTAAGTTGAGTGTAGTTTGAACTGTTTGAGTACTATAATAGCTTGGGAGAATATCTTTATCCTTGTGCCAAATTTTTACTTCAATTTTTTGAAAAATTTTATAATCAACTATGTCATCATTACCTGGATTGGATTAATATCCGCGTGACAACAACATCTTGTACCGCAGTAAAATATAAGATTTGATGCGATGAATCCGATTGAAATATACTGAATTGTAAGTACCCAACTAAATATGCTATTTGTTGACTGAAATCCAAGTATAAAAGATATAAACATTCCGAAAATAAACCATCCAAATAATAACAAGATCATTCGCCACGTAAACTTACAGCCAAATTTTATTCTTTTTACATACCCACCTTCTTCTGGATCAATCTGACAACTACAGTTCAAACATAACCATTTTTCAAGAAATGCTTGCTTTCTATCTTCATGAACTATTACATTTACCGCAGGCATTTTAATGTCTATTTTAAAAGAAGGTAGGTAACTAGTAGATTCCATCCAATCGCAAATAACGTGATCTTTACCAGACAAGCATTTGTTACATTCCATTTTGCAAAACGGACATTTGTTGTTGCTTTCATGTTTTTTTAAATTTTTAATACATTCTTGACATAACTGACACTGATTACACTGTTTGCACTTTACGATAATTTTTTTATTATCTAAACAAATAGAACACCGCTTTTTAATTATATTATTTTCTTCAAGAAACTGAACGGGCAATTGTTGGTTTGATGTAGCAAATGTACATTTTGGTATAATTTTACAAGAAATCTTTGGTTTATAACAAGACATAATTAATATTAGTAATAAATCTAGTTATCTATATAAAAAAGATTTCAATTTTCTATTAACTAGTAATTAATAGTATTAATCATTAATTACTACTATAATATGGTTTTGGCAAGTTACTTTTACGACACTTCCAATACCAAGGAAAATTATATATCAGATTTACTGTATCACCATTCTCTAATCGTGTAAGCAAATCAGTATGATTCCATCTTTTAAAATGAATAAACGCCTTTCTAGCCCTCCTGCCAGAATTTACAATATCAATACGATCAACTGTTCCGAAATTTTTGAAAATGTTATTAATATTTTGTCTATTAATATCTGATTCAATGCGAGGAATACATATACTTGGATTTGTACACATTATTACATACAAAACTATATTTCACAAAGAATCAATTTTGTGCGATCTCCTATAAGCCTATATAATATGACTGTAAAGTGCTTAGGCAAATATTTTTAATAGAAAAGTAATCGCTGTTAGGAGACATATATTTTTCATCATATATCTTTAAGTCACTTATTTTATGTAAGGCACTTAAATATTTATAATTATATATAACAAAATGAATCTTAATACAGATCAAGATAACATAAAATTGAATAAGGATGCAATGGTAAATCAACGCACCAATAAAAACATGAGTCAAAATAGCAACCCTTTCATGAGAAAGACATCTGTAAAATCTTTTAAAAAGGATCCGGAGAAGGAAAAAAGTAGTAGATGGGCAAATTTAGATTTTAGCGAGCCTGAACAATCCAATCGATTTATATCTCATAATAATGATAATGATACATTTAGGAAGAGTGATGGTGGTTTCTCAAGAGACACGCGACACCAGACTAGCAGAAATTTTCGAAGAGGCGAAACTTTTAATTATAGTTTGCAATATGAGGAAGGATCGTCGAGAAAACCAGGTACAACTGGATTCAAAGGTTCCAGAGGCTCTAATTTCATGAAATTTACTAAACCAAGACCCCCTACACCACCACCTGAGTTTAATTTAGATAAAATGGAAGAGGATTTCCCCACATTGGCATAATAAATAAGTTTAAAATTCTTGTTAAAAATTTAAACTTATAGTAATGGAAGAAATAGATACAAACTGGATTAAAGAATTTGAACAAGATGAAGAAATATATAAAGATTTTTATAAAGACCCCATTGAAAGCGTGAGAGTTTTTTTACTTTACGTTGATAATAAGAATAATTTATTTCATATTAAAAAAAGTATGTGTCCCTTGGATAAAACACTAATATATAAAGATACATTGATGGCTATTATTAAAGAAAATATGTTTCATAATCAGAAAAAATATAGACCCATTTCTATTTTAAAATGGAATATTACTATGGAACCTGAAGATATATCAAAATATATGAGAGATGAAACAAAAATAAATTTTTTAACCGTTGAAAAGAAAATAGATACTTTAAAATTTGACGATTCTATAAATTTATTTCATAATATCAATAGTCTTTATATTGTATACCATCAAAGCTGGAAATCATTCAATAATAGAACCAAAAAGATCTATATTAGTAGAAAAAAATTGAACCATCGGAAAACGAAGAACAAAAGAGACTTAAAGAAATCAGACGAATACTAGAATACAGATGGCATCCCTTATTCACGCATTAGATAAACACACCCCCAAGCAAGTTGGAGAGAATGGTCACGTCGAACATGGTTGGTCACACGATCTTGATGAAAAAATTGTACAATTCTTCTTCCAACTAGTTAGAAGCAAGGATCATAGTGATTTGGAGTGCCAGCATCGTGCGATTCTTCACACGATCAAAGGTCGAGAAGAAGAGTACAAAAATCAATTTATAACTATGTATAAACTGATCGGTCAAACCCGAGATATTGTTAGCGGAAAAGGCGAACAGCAACTAGCCTTTATGCAAATTTACAGCTTTTATGAAGCAGGATATACAGATCTAGCAGCATCTTCCTTCTTTAGATTCCTTGTTCTAGGAGATAATGAACACCCTTATGGGTCGTATAAGGATGTCAAATACCTTTGCAAGTATATCAAAGAAAAAACTGGATCGGAAGATCATCCTCTGATTGATTTTGCTACAAACCTATTGCTAAATGCTCTTGAAAATGACTTTTCACAATACGAGGAATGGAAAAAGGATGAAAGTAGACCTAAGCCTCAGTTGTCACTTGCTGGAAGGTGGGCTCCCAGAGAAAAGTCACGAGAAGGATGGGTACATGCGATTCTCGCCCGAAAGAAATACATCGATTTCCTTATTACAGCTAAAAGCAAGGAAGCTTATGCAAGGGCGGTCATCAAAGGTAAAATTCATTTTACTAAAATTATTGTAACTCTAAATAAATATCTTGATACAACACAGTGTAAACAGGCGTCAGGTAACTGGTCCGATATCAACTTTAATTCTGTAACGTCTTGTACTATGAGGAAACAAAGTCGAGCCTTTGCAAATAAAACTAAAAAAGGTGAAGAGCGAAGCAGTGTCGATGATCGAGTTAGCTGTGCTAGTAATTATGTATCTCATCTGGACGCAGCTAAATCTGATCCGAAAAATCATAAGGTTCATGGACGTAGGTGCAATGTGGGTGAACTTACTAAAGATGCCTGTCTTGTAAAACTAAGTGAAACAGCTGAAGTAGATAGAATCAATCTACAGTGGGAATCTAATAAAGATAACAATAAGGGTCTTGGAAATATGATTGCGTGTACAGATACCTCTGGATCAATGGAATGCGACGAGGGACTTCCGATTTACAATGCGGTTGGTCTAGGCATTCGATGCTCTGAAGTTACTCATGATGCTTTCAAGCATAGGGTACTTACTTTCAGTACTCGTCCACAATGGATTACTCTGAACGATAAAGCAACATTTGTTGAGAAAGCAAAGCATGTTAGAAGTGATTCAAATTGGGCAGGAAGTACAAATATTGGCGCAATGTTTGATTTGATCTTGAATGTTATTCTCAAAAATGAGATTCCTCCTGAATCAGTAGAGGATATGATTCTAGCTATCTTTTCGGATATGCAGATTGATCATTGTGGTACAGGAGATCTAAACACTCTTTATGATAATATATCGAAAAAATTTAAGAACGCAGGTTTGAAATCAAAGTTTGGCGTAGCGTATCCTGTGCCTCATATTCTATTCTGGAATCTTAGAAAAACAAATGGATTTCCTGTTCTCAGTACTCAGAAAAATGTTACTATGATGTCGGGATATTCATCTGCTCTACTAAATGTACTTTCAGACAAGGGCATGGAAGGTCTTAAGGAATTTACACCAGCTAAAATGCTAATGGATATACTTGATAATGATAGATATTCAATTCTTGATAGCGATCTCTACGAATATTATGCTAATTAGATAAAAAAAGCACTAAAAAATAGTCACTAATAAATTTTTTTATAATTCTATTGAAAACAAAATAAAAATAGTATTATAATATAATTATCAACAATGACTGATATAAGTGATAATAATATAACAAATGCGGTATTTGATGCCGATTCAGATTTTTTATTGAGATATTTAAATACCAATCTCATAAACCCAATGGGTGCTAATAATAATAATATGAGAGATTCTATTACAAATATAATAAATGATTTGGAACGAGATATTTCAAATTCAATGGTTTTTCCTCGCAATAGAAGACGAAGTTCACGACTGTCAAGACGTCCGGAAATGGGTAATATAAATCCGCTATTTAACCATGTAATACCATCTACTCAAAGAGACATTTCCAATAATGATTATACAGATTTTATATCGCAGCTTTTTAGAACACCTGTCCCTTACAATAGACCGCGACATAATATTAATTCCATCCTACAAAGTTCATTGATGGATCCTAGCCAAGATATGTATAAAAAAGTACTATCAGATGAAGGAGAAAAGGATATTAAGACAGTTGTATTCAAAGTTGGAGAGTTCCCGAATGATTGTTGCCCCATGACATTAAATAATTTTAGCGATGGAGATAAAGTTTCTCAATTACCCTGTGGACATATATTTGAACCTGAAGCTATTATAAAATGGTTGAAAAAAGAAAATGCATCTTGTCCAGTATGTAGGAAACCATTACAATCAAAAGAAATAAAAAAAAATTTATTCAACCAAATTAGAGACAGTAGCTCAAATAGATTGGTAGGCTCAACTAGAAGAAGATCTCGTCCTCGGCTGGCAAGAAATGTAATTTTAAATTTTATGGAAAGACAAATTCAACAAGAAGAAGAGGAAGAACTACAGGCTGCTATAATGGAAAGTTTACGAATGTCCACAGAGAATGCTGATAAATCAAAGAATGATTAAATATCATCAAAATCAAACTCTTCTTGATTATCACCGGTTCCGACAGTAACTTTAACATTTTCGGTTTTGGTCTTTTCTTCGGCCAATTTATCCTCCCACGTTTCCGAACTGGTAATATCAAATCCACCCAAATCTTCTTTTTCTTCAGGCTGTTGATCTGCTGGGAATATATGTTTTACATTTCGAGCCCACGGATTTGTTTTTAGTATATCAACTTGTTCTCTAGAATATACATAAAGTAAGTCAACTTTTTGTTTTTTACCAGGTTTTCTCACTTCCCAACTTCTAAGTCCAACCAATAACATTGTTCCAGCACCAATGTTATTGTCTCGTCTATTCCTTCCTCTAAATTTTTTTCGAATTTGCAAAAGTCTAACTTCTTTATCATTACAAAGAACATCACACATGCTATTTCCATTTAATTTGACAACCAAAGCATAAGTTTCATCCTCATCTCTGGCTATCCTAATCTTAGCCTGAACAATAGGCTTTGAATTTTTACTTGCTTGTTTACGATGATTGCGACCACCTTTCTTATTTTTCACCATTATTGATTTATACTGTTAATAAAAGTTAATTTTATAAATCAATTTTTTACCAACTTTAACCAATCTAAAATACTTATACTAGGTATTTTAGATATAATTCGATCTTGAACTTCCTTACTTTGTTCATCCGGTTCATAATACCATTGTTCATAAAACTCTTCTTCTTCATCTACATTATCAAACTCTATTTTCTTTAATTCATCATTGATTTGAATGTTATATTTATCAAAACGTTTTTTCCACAAAGGACAGTTATAAGCGAAATACTCCCAATGATACCATAACATTTCAGATACTGTACATTCTAAATTTATTCTGTTTAGTTTAAAACATCCAATTTTATCTGAAATCGAGTATCTTAATCGATTCGGTAAAGTTTTATATTTTTGTTTCACCGGATCGTTATCTTCTTTAATCTGCACAATATATTGATCATGAGTATATTTTCTAAATATACTTTTTCTAGTTATATTCGAAATGTCACGTTTCAAATATAGTATCAATGCAATTGTTAAATGTCTGATATCTGGATATTTAATATATCCCCACGATCTATCATTCAGAGGCATTCCATGAACTTCTCGAAAATATCTTTTGACCGTATTATAAACATCTTTATAATCTTGGTAATCATTCATATAGTACATCATATTTGTATGATGATTTTTATGCAAAGCTATCAAGAAATTGGTATATTTATTATCAATCTCCATTTCAATTAACCAAATAGGATTTTTACTATAAGACTTGGTAGGTGATTTAGGACGTATATGATATAGTTTGAATACATCTGTATTCGTTTTGCTATAATATAGAATACAAAGAGCGTTTGAAATTGATTCCAAGGTTGAATTTTGGGATAATTTATTTAACTTTCTTTCATATTTAGGATATGTGATTGCATAAAAGTTATAATAGATTTGATAAACTAATATCCATAATTTATCAGCATATCCACTGTAAAATAATTCACTAGTCCAAAATATAACTTCATCAAAAGAGGTTTTAGAGAGTAAAGATTGTTGAAGAGACAAGCATACCTCGTCATATATATATAAATACCGCGTTAAAACGGGTTTAGCCATTGTATTATAATTTAGATATATAGTTGATCTTTAGTATCAATTTTATTTCTATGTTTATTACATAATGGTAAATAGATGGATGGCTCATGTAAAAGAAGTAAGTGCTGGAAACAAAGGCAAATCTTTAAAAGAGATTTTAAAGATGGCAAAAAAAACGTATAAGAAAAGCCCTGCAACTAAAGTAGCAAAACATAAGAAACATAAAAAACATAAGAAACATCACACTACTAAACGTCACCATAAAAAACATAAACGTGGACGAAGAGGTCGTAAAAAACAACGCGGTGGTGAGCATAATGATGTAGCTCAAGATGCAGGAGCCGCAGCCCCTGCCTCAACTGAAGGAGGAAATGCTCAAACATCTCTTTCCGGAGCCGCTTGCCCAGTTCCTTTATCCAATGGAAGTGGAAATACCGCACAGTCAGATGCTGTTATGTGTGGAACTGCCCCAAATGCTTGTGGCGCATCGTATACAGGAGGTAAAAGAAAGCGCAAATCCAAGCGTAAGAAAAGAAGACGTAAAAAACGTAAAACGAGACGTAAGTCACGCAAACGCAAACGTAGACGCTAATTATATAATCAAATTATTAAAATTATATAATTATCTATTTTCCGATCACCTCTCCACACGTATACTTTTCTCTGTTAATGTTTTTATTCTTCGACTATTAAGTTTTAATTCTTTATTTACACTTTTTTTATTTTTAGCAAAACTTTCCGATAAATCTTGAAAATTATCTGGTTTATTAATTGGATTACTATATAAATATTTATTAAATTCTTTTAATGTTTTTTCTAATGACAGTCTTCTGGTAGGATCCGGGTGTATATTTATCAATAATAATTCTGTGAAATATCTAACAAAACCATTTTTGAATATACTTTTATCATTAGAACGAATGATGAAATAGATAAATTTAATGTAAATAATAGACAAACTATAATTATCCCATGTATTCCAGAATCTTAAAATATAATTTTTTCGATCTGTAGACGGCAATTCATTATAATACATTAACTGATCCTCACACGCACTAGAAAAATTCTTTTTAAATTCACCTGAGAATCCATCTAGCGCTGCATTTGATTTTACATAAGTATTTACTAAGTCTTTGATTTCATCTCTAGAAGGTTCTGGATTAATGTGTAAAAGTAAATTTAAATAGTGCACTTCTAGAGGCCATACATAGTATTCGGGTGCATATATATAGAAATAGTTAAGTAATGTTTCGTTATTTACACTTTCCATGGGTAAACTCAAACCAAAATCAATAATTATAGGCTGTAATTTTTTAGTATCAAAAACAATATTTTGACCTTTTAAATCGAATTGCACTACTTTAACCTTCTCCAAAATTTTTAAAGATTTTAATAAATGATTAAATGCTGAAATCAAGGTTAATAATACAGCACTAGTATTTTTATTTTCAATAACATAATTATCAAAATCTGTAGAATCTATAAATCGGATTTTTAAAAGAATCATATTTGATTGATCTATTTTATGTAAAACAGTACATTCCCCTATGTCAGGTACCTTTAACTGACTCATATTTATTGGACAACTGCTTAAAACGGGCGCAAAATTATTAATAAGAGGGTTTTCTGGCATATTTTTCACCCCTTCTTTGATAATCTCTCCAACTTTGATTTCATTTTCTGCACTGAAATCTTTTTGTTGTATTTTCGACACATATTGCATATTATCAGTCTCTAAACCCTTGCAGTTGATTTCGGGATGAAAAACACATCCATATCCACCTTCTGCTAGTTTTTTTCCACCTTTAAAAATGTCATTCATTACTTATATATATAATAATAAGTTAAATTATATTTACAACCTCAAAGTTAATTTTTCTGCTGGAGATAGTAGCGATTTTTATAGGTTTTCTTAATCTTATTACCAGCTACAACTTCTGTCATCTCATTCTCCATCATCGTTTTGATCTGGTCATCAACCTGTCTCATGTTGTCTGAAAGAGATATGAAATTATTAAAAGCATATGCAGGCTTCATATTATTAACCATCGCAACTTGTAGAATATGATCATCCATCTTTTCTAGAAACTCTTTATCAAGAGTTACATACTTTCTGCGCTTTTTTGGCTCTTTTTTCTCAAGAGATTTATTTTTAAGATAATATCTTACTGTTTTATACATTTTTTCATGAATGTTTCCTTCATATCCCAGTGTTTTTAGACGTCTTTCTTCTTGTTCAACAAGAGATGCGTTTTGTGGCTGTACTTCCCATCTTTCCCAATACACTTTAAACAACGCTGCATCATCAAATCTATGCTTACTAGAGAATTCTGTAAGGGGTACCATGAATTCATCTGAGAATTTGAAACGATAAATTGGGAGGGTTGTGTCTGATGTAGTTAATGTAGTCATATTGGGTTGTTAAATGCTTATTATTTCTTAGATATAATTTGGTTCAATTTTATTTTAGGTTATATTATCATATGATGTATCAATTAAAAGCCGAAGTATATTTAGATCGCTATAACGAGTGTTATAAAAAAGTTATTGTAATATCTCCTCCTCCAAAAGATAAAGTATTAAAGCATATAACTAAATTAACTAATAGAGAAAAACTATCACCCTTTCAAGAACGTAGTCCTTGTTGTCCAGAAGATCAATGCTACTATATTGTTTTGAATCCTAAGCAAACGTGTGAGTTTTTGTGCGTAAATCAAATAAATTTGCTATTTAATTATCTACTATCTAATGGATATAGTATTGATACAAGTGTTACTAAGATAATGCAAGATTCCGATGTTAAGATTCAAAATTTGATTTGTTTCATTTCTAAAAATTGATTTAATACTTATCATTTATTTAATAGTATTAAACCATGCCGACAATAGAAGAGTATCAAACACAATATTTAACACAACTTACTGAAAAAGAAAAAAAAGCATATGAAATTGCGAAAGGATATTTAGGTTCTTCTTTTAATTTATCTAAAAGCATCGGCTTTCAAAAATGGCTGAAAAAAAATAACATCAATATATAAGTAAATGGCATCAATGAAAATGTCTCAAAAAAAAAATTCTCTAGAAGGTCCCAAACCATCTTTTTTTAAAAAAATTCAAAATTATATTGATTATAATAATGCGACAACTAGGACCGTAACTAATCCTAGTGTTGCTAGTAAACTAAAAAAGGCTTTAGAAGATATTGTAACTGCAAATGAGGACTCAAAAAAAAAGAAAAAAGCTGCGATGAGATTG
>VMHT01196968.1_pt1 | contig 18653 bp, 15 predicted proteins | sample 4693611 | NCBI WGS metagenome assembly VMHT01 (sample SAMN12280063, study PRJNA550983) | marine metagenome | isolation source: seawater sampled from same location over 5 years 0.02-0.2 micron viral filtrate | place: USA: collected off the coast of southern California halfway between the port... ...
CACTCATTTGAGTGGGCTTTTTTCGTATATGCGCAGCATAGCTGCGCTACTCCTGCATTCGGAACCTAACCCCTCGGGTATTTTGAGCTACGCGTTCGGAAACATCCATGTTGATTAGTGCCAGGGCGTAGGTCCTGTACGCCCGTTCGTTCCTTTTAAGGTGACGTTAAGTCACCTTAAATTTGCGTAGCAAACCGGAGCCCCACCCATCCCTGGTACCGCCACCAGTCGCGCCCAGCAAGCTGGTCCAGCCCCTCGCAGAGCTCGGGGCGTTCACACGGCGCAAATGAAACGATTCATTTGCTTGTAACCGTGTTCACCTATACCTCGCGTTCATCACTTTATTCACCACCTCCTTGTCGCTCATTGGCTGTAGATCTTCAAGCTGCGACGGGATTGGCTGACCAACATGGCAGTAAGATTCCTAGCTTGCGGTTCAACCTTGTTGGACCCGTGTAGGATTAAGTTCAAATAGCAATATGCTGGGCAGGTAGGTACTCTGAAAGAAAGCTTCCACGCTTCCACAGTCAAATTGTGAGGAAACCCTTATTGGAAAGCAGAAGCTTTGCTATTGCGTACAAAAGACTGCTTCAGGGAGTGTGTAGCTAAAGCGTGAGATTTTTTCTGTTCAGGGTCTGTCGTCGGGTGGAGTGTCATTTCTAAATTGAGACAGCCGCTACTCGAGAGACGTCCCAGGCTCATTGGTCTGAATGGGTGGGCGGCCTAACTCGTTCACTGGCCTTTGCGGAACATGGTCGTTTCGTTCGCTGCTGAAGATGTGTGTCTACTTCTCTCTCGTCTACTTCTCTCAGAGCTTCCATCAGGTAAAGTGGGCCGGAAGTAGCTCTCCATACAAAGTGAGTAAGGATAACATTGTGCTATTTTTTGATATTTTGTTTGCTATGGCGCTATTCATTTGAGGAGATTGCTCTCTAAAGTCATGAGCGGTTAAAACTCAGGACATCAACATTCGTCTGAAATGAATAAAATCTACACCTATACCCAAATGTGGAGTCTTCACCCTTTCTAAATAACTGTATTATGCAGTAGGTAATTCAGCGCAGCGAAAAGTAATGAGTTACACGATTAAGTATGAGAACAGCTTAGTAGAATATGTTAATTAATCATTCCACTGGCTAGAAGCTTATAGAAGAAGTGCTCCACAGAAGATTGTTATCTAAGCCAAACATAATAACCACGGTACGCTTCAACTGGCTTATATCAAAAAAGTTATATTTGTCAGGCTGGTCGTGAAAAGTAAAGAATATCTACGGCTAGAAGAATAAAAAAGCCTCTCATATAAAGGTGTTCGAGCATCAGTAATAGATAATGGCCTGGGAATGCTATCAGGCGATGATTCAGGGACTATAATAGGCTCAATGCGCACGGAGCTCAACGACACGAACGCATAAACCTTATCGATATACGCTGTTTGCTAAGAGCAAAAGGGCCTGGATTCAGACCCTCCAGGGTAAAAGCTTATTCTTCCGCTTCTTCAGAATTACGATATTCCTCATATTCGTTGCGAGTTATGCGGTTATCATCGTTTTGATCAATATCGCTGAAGGTTTGGTCTACACCCGTTTGTGAGGCTTCATCTTCAGTTACATGACCGTCGCCATTTTTATCCATCATCTCAAACTCGTTACGAGCAACAACATCACCTTTTGGCTGGCCGGCCTGTTCACTGCTATAAGCGACTTCGCCATCACTATCTTGCTCGAACTGATTTTTAGAGTCCTGCCCGTGGGACTTAGCAGCATGCTCCATAGTATTGGCTTTGCGCATACCCTGGGTCATGTCAGAACTGCCTTCTTCCACAGTGGCTGAAACATTTTTCTGCTGATAATCCATATCTTCGCGTGATTGTTTCGCGACTTTATCCATGTCGGCTTCCACACTGGCTTTAGTCATCTGAACTTCGTCTTTGACCTTATCAGAGAACGCCTTAGGGTTATTTTGTAAAAACGTCACATATTCATTTTCAGAAAGCGATTTATCACCATTTTTATCTATCTTCGAGAAGTACTCGGATACTGGTGCATTGTTAACTTCGCTCATCGATACCATCTCGTCGCCATTAGTATCCAGGCTATTAAATGTGCTATCAATTTTTTCCATATGGTGATTAGCAAATGCAGCAGTCGATAATGTGCCGGAAATCACCACGGCTAAAGTTAATTTTTTCATCTGTATCTCCTTTGTCATGCCTCCGCGGAAACTACTGACCGGAGGATAAATTCAATAGAGTCTATACACTTACCGTGCCTAACCATAAAATAATCATATAAATCATGAAGAAAGCTATCTCTTGCGATATGGCGAGAACCTGTAACATGGAAGATCTTTACGCACTGCTTTGCAAATTATTCGTATATTTTAAATTAAAAATGGTGAACATAAGCGACAGATAAAAAGTCCAGACCCGGGTTTTTATCATTTAATCCCGCATTTGAATAATGCATATAACGCACACTCACCTGAGAAGTCTGCTTTTCATTCAGGCTAAAGATAAAACCGATACGATCCTCAAACTGATAATGGGATCCTATATCCTTGCCCGCAAATTCTCTGTCGTTAACCAGACTGGCTCCTATACCAAATTCAAAATGCACCGGATAGTGGTCTCCAATCGTTCCGATACGTTTAGTCAGCACCGGAGAAACAGATAATGCGAAATTACTGGAATGGGTATTTTCATCCCCATACTCCCACAGGTTCATACTGGCTTCCCAGTACAGGTTAATTTCTCCGAACCAGTCGGTAGTTAATTTATGAGAGAGAGGGCGATAGGCCAACCGCACGCCTTTTATATCATCAGAACCCTGTAGGTAATCTACAGCTACTGCCTGAGTAGTCGACGATGCGGCAGCACTTCCACTGAAGAAGAATAAAAACAGAAAAGCGGTCAGAACACGTAACATTTGATAACTCCTCATAGTAACTTACCTGGAGTTAGCAAGTGCTTGGCCGATGTTATAAGCACCTAAAAAGCAAAAGTTTATCTATATGTAACCTTTTTATATATAGATATTGTTGTGTAAAATAGTCTCCCGCTTTGGCATTTTTACACTACACCGTGTAGTGTAAATTTGGTTAAGATTCTGTAACTAAAAGATTTATTAGAGGGTAGAGTGCTAGTGGAAATCTCTGGAAGTTACAGTTAACTGTTTAAACCATTCACTTCGATCAACCAATTTTCCGGCGATAACATGAATTACCCCTTCAGGATTTCGTTCCAGAATGCCATCTACCTGGAGTATTTTGGCCCGTAAATAAGCAGCTTGTTGTTCACGTGCCGTAGCCTGCCAGATGACAACATTGGTATTCCCGGTATGGTCCTCTAGCGTAAAAAAAGTCACGCCCGATGCTGTACCGGGTGCTTGCCTGCAGGTTACACACCCCAGAATATGCACCACACTTTGGTTTTTTGTTTGGCCCAGTTGCGAGGCCGGCGTGATATCAGGCAAATCGCGCTGCTGGTGAATCAAAGCAATAGGATGATGCTCTAGCGAAAGCCCCGTAGCGGCGTAATCTTCTATCATATTTTGTTCCTCAGAAAGCTCACCGGGTAAGGCAAACTGCTGCTGTTCGCTAAACAACGGCAATTCGTTTTGTTTATCCATTATTTGCCAGCGAGCCTGATAACGATCTCCTGCTATTGATTTGAAGGCATCGGCACTGGCCAGGGCCGCAATCTCGTCATTGCGTAATAGGTTTAAGGTTCTCAGACGCTCTACACTGGTAAACCCGTTAGTGGGGCGATGGATTAACATCTGCAAAAGGTGAGACTCGCTTAACCCTTTTATCAACCGAAAACCTAACCGAATGTGCTTTTCATGGCCGACAGTCACCAGGGTATGATCCCAGTGTGACTGATTAATACAAATGGGAAGTACGGTAAGCTCATGACGCTGAGCATCCTGAATCAGCTGACTGGGTGTGTAAAAGCCCATTGGCCAGCTATTTAGTAAGCCGACATAAAACTCCGCCGGAAAATAATGTTTCAGCCAGCATGAGACATAGGTAAGTACCGCAAATGAAGCTGAATGAGACTCCGGAAAACCATAACCGCTAAAGCCTTTAATCTGGTCAAAAAGCTGATTCGCAAAGGCGGGGTCATACCCTTTTTCTAGCATGCCATCCACCAGCTTTTGCCGAAACTGGGCTAAACGGCCATCTTTTTTCCAGCTGGCCATGGCCCGGCGTAACTGGTCTGCTTCTTCGCCCGAAAAGCCGGCAGCCACCATGGCCAGCTGAATAACCTGCTCCTGAAAGATAGGCACACCCATGGTGCGCGATAAAACCTGCGCTACTGCCGGTGAAGGGTATACAACTTTTTCCTTTGTCTGTCGCCGTTTCAAGTAAGGGTGCACCATATCCCCCTGAATAGGCCCAGGCCTGACAATGGCAATCTGTACTACCAAATCGTAATATTTTCGCGGCTTCAGCCGTGGCAACATCCCCATTTGAGCCCGGGACTCAATTTGAAATACCCCCACGGTATCGGCCTGACAAATCATATCGTAAACCTGAGGATCGTCCCCCAGGCCGGTAATAAAAGGGATCGAGACTTTGCTAGAAAACTCCTGGTTTATCAGACGAAATGCTTTTTGAAGGGCGGTTAGCATGCCTAACGCCAGCACATCCACTTTAAGTAAGCCCAGTGTTTCCAGGTCGTCTTTGTCCCACTGGATCACCGTACGTTCTTCCATGGCGGCATTTTCGATGGCCACCAACTCGTACAAAGGTCCTGCGCTTATCACAAAGCCGCCAACATGCTGTGACAAATGCCGTGGAAAACCAATGAGTTGCTCAACCAAATAAATAAGCTGCCGAACTCGGGATGAGGCAGGGTCCAGCCCCAGCCGGGCAAGTTGGGATTGCCAGGGCACGGCTTTATCACGCCGGTTGATGTTTTTAATTACGTGATCAAGTTGAGACTCTGCAAATCCAAGCGCTTTCCCTGTTTCGCGAAAGGCGCTTTTAAAGCGAAAGGCGATCACGGTTGCCGCTAAAGCTGTCCGTTCGCGGCCGTATTTTGAATAGATATATTGTATAACCTCTTCGCGTCGATGGTGTTCAAAGTCAACATCAATATCGGGAGGCTCATCCCGCTCTTTAGAAATAAAGCGCTCAAACAGTACATTAATTTGCCGGGGATCCACCGCGGTAATCTCAAGGCAATAACATACCACTGAGTTGGCAGCAGAACCGCGTCCCTGGTAAAGAATGTCTTTACGCCGGGCAAACTGAACCACATCGTAAATGGTCAGAAAAAAATACTCATAACGCTGCTCATGGATAAGCTGCATTTCTTTTTCAATGAGCGCACGAATATCGGCCGGCGGTTCCTGGCCAAAACGTTTTCTGATGCCTTTTTCTACACAATAACGAAGATAAGACTGCGCGGTGTAGCCTTTAGGAATAATTTCAGCCGGGTATTGGTAGCACAGCTCCGATAAACAAAATGTGCAACGTTCAGCAATTGCCACCGAGGCCTGCAGCCATTTTTGGGGATAGAGTTTTTTGAGTTTGTTGACCGGCTGCAAGCTCCGCTCAGCATTAATCTGCACCTGACTACCTAAGCGTGCTACCGTGGTATTTTCCCGTATAGCATGCAGTATCTGCTGTACCGGCAGACGATCACTGTGGTGAAACAAGGCCTGCGAGGTGGCCACCACAGGCACATCAAACAGGGCTTCCAGACGCAGGATTTCTGCCCACGCCGCTTCATCAGAGCCATCCAGGTGCCGGCTGGCGCCCAGCCAGCAGCGGTGGGGCATGTGACGCACTAACCACTCCCCCCAGTGAGTATTTACCTGTAAAGAAGGGCCGGGCAGCCAAATTGCCAGACAATGCTGGATGGATTTTAAATCCCATTCGGCCAGCTGATAATCTCCTTTAGGTGAACGGCGCCGGGCATTGGTGATAATCCGGCATAGCTCGGTATAGGCTAGTTTGTTCGGACACAGCAGTACCACCTCCAAACTGTCGTTTAATGTAAAGCGGCTGCCTACGATTAGCTTCACGGGTAAGTTGTGGCGTTTTTTTTCGGCGTAGGCACGAACTACCCCGGCTACGGAACACTCATCGGTAATAGCCAAAGCCTGATAGCCTAAAAAGGCGGCACTGGTCATAAGCTCTTCGGGATCAGAAGCACCGGTTAAAAAGCTAAAATTAGACTGACATACCAGCTCAGCAAACATCAGCAGTACCAGCCCTGAACAAACCATTCATTGTTAGGCGACCGGTAGACACATAGCCGGCGCCCGTCAGCGGTACGGGCAATGAAGTAATCGCGCTTTTGGATGTTATCGTCCCACCATCCGGTCTGGAGCCGGACGGGTCCATATTCTATATGACAATGCTCTTTAAGCGGCTGACAGGTAGTCAAAAACACCGAAGGTACGGCGGCTTTAAAAGCGGACTCGACCTGGGGCGGGTTAGCATCATGGTGGCTTAAGCGATGGTCATTACCGCCTACCGGCGTACTCACCGCCGCCGTCCCCAGACGAGTTTGCAGACGACTGATCAATTGCTGTTGAGCAAAGATATGCTGGCGGTTGTGAAAAAAGTCGCGGGTCTGTTCGCTCTGTTCCTCAAGTTCGTCAACCTCCAGTTGCACCTGAATAACCGGTGCCGGTAACACCAGGGTTTCGAGTTTGAGCTTTATTAAACTTTGCCATTGGGAAAATTGGGAAAGAGGCGCGGCGGCCTGAACCCTCATTGGCTGGGGCGGTAACTCCCGAAACTGTAGGATAAAGGGTAAACAGGCGGTCAGCTTATTGCGTAACCTGGCGTAACTGACAAACTCTTTTAACAATGCCTCCAGCCAGGGACACAGCCGCATCGACTCACTGATTTCATACGATGGGGTCAGGTGTGCCGAAAAACGGGATGGCGGGTGATAGGTGACCCGGGGAGGCGTAACATCGGCACGCAAGGCATATAAATAACGGATAAAAGCGTTATCAAAGCGCTTTCCTAATTCGGTAACCGGCAGCTCTAACAAACGCGCCAGGGTATTGATGCCTACCCGCTTTAATGCATGCTGCTGTTTGGGAGATAGCTCTAAAGATTCCAACGGACAAGTCTGCAGGTGAGAGCGAATATGGTCCGGCGCCACCAACAGCCGGTTTAGCTGTTGACTGGCCAGAACTCTGGCAGCCTCTATACTCCAGGCGGAAGCAAAATGGTAGCGCACGCCCGCTTTGTGAAGCTCGCGGATCAGGGTCGTCCAGAGACATTCAAGGTCCCCATAATATTTGACTAATGTGTCCAGTCTGACGGCGAGGCCGGCGGGGGCGCAAATAACAATGTCTGCAGCCAGTTCATACAATCGGTTCGCCAGAGCGGCAAGACGCTGAACTTCATGTTCCGCCTGATAATCAAGAATACGCAAACTGGGGCACAAAGCCGCGGCCTCCGCCATTCCCATTGCTGGTCTCAGGCCTGCCTGCCGGGCACTTTGATTCACCTGCACCAGCTGATTGGTGTTGGCCGCGTAAACCACCGTTGGCGAAGGCTCCTCCTCATCAATATGTGCCGCCAGATGATCAAGGGTTAGCTGATAAAAATCAAAGTATGCCCATAACATGATGTTTACCCCACCTGCTCAGCCAGGGCCTGTAAGGCAGCGTGGTTGTTCATCGCCCGGTAAATAGCATGGTTGGTGGGCGTATGGGTAAATTCAATGCAGGCCTGGCGACCGCCCCACGAGCCGGTATTTTTATGAACAGTGACGCTCAGGCCCGGGCCACGGGGGGCCAGCTCAAGATCCAGAGCCACTGGCAATGCCCGGTACGCACTCGCACAGGGTTCATACAGTAAGCAAAGGGCATGATGTTGTGCTGCTGCCACTTGTAACCGGCGAGCTTGTTTGGCCTCGATACCCTGTTGCCAGACAATGACCAGATAACAGGCCTGGCTTTTCAGGCACTGTTCGGTGGCCCATAAACATTGCTCTGGGTCTTGAGGATAAATGACCTGGGTTGGCGAAGCGTTATCCTCTGTCGCCTGCGCCTCGGCGGGATCTGTGGCCTGCATGGCTGACAGCCAGTTTTGGTGTATTTTCCCAGGAGGATTAATAAACGCCAGTAATTTTTGCTGAGGATTATGTGCAATCAGATGTCTGAATACACTGACCTCGCCTATGGCACCACGACTACGTATCCTAACCAGACCTGAAGCCGGAAACCCGCCTGCGAGTATAGAGTTCAGGGCCGGGTATCCGCTATCCACACGGGCGGTGGTGTGGTGTGAAAGGGCGTCACTGGCACGCCAAAGTTGTGGATGCTGGTGGAGTAAAAATGTCGAATGCGTCATAAATCACCTGTATGTATATACAGTATTATAGGCAGTCGTTGATCTATGACAAGACCCAATAAAAAAATCGCCGCTAAGTATGGAACCTGGCGGTGATTTTTTATTAATTAATATTCACGTTACTGGGGCTGAAGGGGTTTTCCCATAGCTGAATGGCTAAGCGCTTCACAGACACTGATAAAACCTTCCGGGGTGTTTTTTGACCAGGCAATACGAATCTGGCTCGGCTGTTGCCGTAGAAACTCTTGCAGGTCTTCCATAGTGACGTCCTGGTTACTCTCCAGTTGCCGGTTCAATGCTTCTTCGGTGGTACTGTTGTGCTGCCAGCAATCCATAACAATCTCTGCAAAATGATGAGTAAGAAACTGCAGTACTGTTTGTTGCTGGCTACTGATGAGACCTTTTGAAGAGGCTGTTTCGATGTTCTGCGAATATACCTGTTGCAGACGCAGAACCATTTCAGTTAACCCTTTTAGTGCATGATTGGCCCGTTTAGTCTGGCTTTTGCTGCTACTGCGAAGGGATGTGACTTCCTGTTGCAAGGTTTGGATCCGCATCACAAAATAAATCATCAACAACACTAAAATGCCGATAACACCAAATGCCAGCATACTTACTTCCCTGCCTGTTTATTTTTAATAAATTCGTCAATATTCTGCTCTAGAACAAATAAGGGGACAGAACCGTGCGCCAATACTGCGGAATGAAATTCACGAATATCGAACTGCTCTCCCAGCATTTGCTCAGCTTTTTGACGGAGCTGTTTAATTTTTATTTCACCAATCTTATAAGATAGCGCCTGGGCAGGCCATGAGATATACCGATCGACTTCAGTTTTTATGTTGTGTTCTGAAAGGGCGGTATTTTTCATCATATAATCAATGGCCTGTTGCCGGGTCCAGCCAAACATATGCATCCCCGTATCGACCACCAGTCGACATGCCCGCCACATTTCGTAACTCAGGCGACCAAAGTGGTCATAGGGGGTCTGATAAATCCCTGCTTCAATCCCCAGAAACTCAGAGTACAGCCCCCAGCCTTCACCAAAAGCTGAGATATAAGTCTCCTGCCGCACTGCGGGTAGGTTGTCCATTTCGCTGGCCAGAGAAATCTGTAAATGGTGGCCAGGTACCGCTTCATGGAGGGTAAGGGCAGGTAATGCATATAGCGGACGCTTATCCAGGGCATACGTATTGACCCAGTAATAGGCTGCTTCGGTGTCGTTCGCCGCATGAATATAACGGCCGGTGGTGTATTTGGTGGCGATATCTTCAGGCACCGGGGCCACCCCATAGGGAGTACGCGGTAAGGTTTCAAACAGCGCCGGCAGGGCCGCATCGGCGCGCTTGGCAATGTAAGCAGCCTGTTTCAACAACGCTTCGGGGGTGCTGGCATAAAACTGCGGGTCGGTGCGCAAAAAATGAATAAAGTCATCGATACTGCCGTCAAATTCCAATTCATCGACAATCTCTTGCATGGCCCCGCGGATACGTTTGACCTCGCTCAGACCAAGCTCGTGGATCTGGCGGGCCGTCATATCGGTGGTGGTGTAATGCTTGATGCGATTATTGTAATACGCTTTGCCCCGGGGCCAGTCAGCTGCAGCAATGGAGCTTCGCGCAGCGGGAATATATTGCTGTGTTAAAAAGTCATAATACTGCTGATACGCCGGCACAATCTGATTTTCAATAATGCTGGTGGCTTGCTGACGAAAGTCCTCGGCCTGGGCCTGGGAAATGAATGCCGGAAACGACGTAAATGGGCTATAAAAGATACTGTCGCTGGCCTTTTCAACTAAAAAGGGGGTGACTGAGTCCTCGTAATCTTTTAACACGGCTTTAGGCTGAGTATAGCCTTGTGCTAGCCCGGCTTTCATATAGGTAATATTTTGCGCAATATAATCACTGATGCGTTCAAGCCTGGATATATACTGCTTATAGTCTTGCGCCCGGGTAAAGCGAGTGGCCTGGGGCAGGGTGGCCAGGCCACTATGAAAGCCATATTCAGACGTCAGCGGAACTTTGTACGCCTCAAAGCGGTACTGATCAATGTCATTTTGTAACCGGTATTGCTGCATCAGCAAAGTGATTTTCTGTTCTTTTGATAAGTCCTCAGGATTTATTTGCTGAGTTTGCTTTAAAAAGGTGGTGTATTGCTGATGCTGTTGTTTGAGGGCGTCTGGTGAAATATCTGCTGGGCGTTGTTGCTGTAGGGTACTCTCGTATTGCCAGATTTTATCTATCAGGGCATCAAAAGCCTCATTGGCCGTAGCAGGAACAGCAAAACACATGGCCAGCGGCAAACTTAGCCGGGCCAGGGCAGAAATAACACAACGGTACATTTTTATCATAATAGCTTCCGGGCTTAGACGCCCGGAACGCAGCAAACCAGGCTAATCTCTTTTGGGTGTGTATATCGGGTTAGGAAACGCCGTCACATTATCCGCTAATCGGGATATTTTCGCAGTTCCCTGTTTTTTCACTGCATCTATTCGTAACACATTATGCATCGGAACATAAGTTGTTGTCACATCTGCAAATTCAGACTTAAGCTTTTCATGGCTCGGATCCACCACCACACTGGTATGGGCATCCCATACAAAGTCGCCTATTTCAATAAAACCAAATAAGCTCCCCTGAGTAACCTGTTTAACATACACCTCATAACGTTCACCATTACTGATAAACTGCACTCGGTATACATGCTCTGAACTACTCATATTTCACCTGTTTTGAATTCGATAGCCACAATATGGGGGCTGGGCAGAATTTTTTAAGCGGTTATGGCGAAAAATATAACGAGAATCCGCTTCTGCGCTGAGACGCGCTGCTAATTGCAGATGGTCGCATGTTTACGGTAATCAACGAAAAGCCTGGCCGAGCATATTTGTTATTGGGGCCAGCTGTTATACCATCGGCTATTCACAAAACAACAACATTACTAACGACTATGATAAAAAAACTATTATTAGGCGCAATGGTATCAGCCATTAGCACCGCCGCTTTAGGGCATGGAGCCACCTCGTCCTCCTTCGAGCCGGATACAAACCGTATCAAATCCCATCTGTTTTTCCTGGCCGATGATTTACTGGAAGGCCGCGATACAGGTTCTCGTGGTCATGATATTGCCTCATTATATATCGCCACTGAGTTTTCAAAATATGGGCTTAAGCCAATGGGTACCGATGGCTATATGCAGTCGGTAGAATTTCGTAAGGCCCTGTTAGAACAGGAGTCGCCGGCGTTTACCCTTAGCACCGACGAGGGTGAGGTTTCATTGTCTTACCCTAAAGAGTACCTGACGGGCCCAAGCCTGTTAAATGCGGCCAGTCAGGTCAGTGGCGAGCTGGTCTTTGCCGGTTATGGCATTGTGGCGGATGAGCTGGAGCATAACGACTATCAGGATCTGGATGTTGAAGGCAAGATAGTAGTGATTTTGTCTGGTAAGCCAAAATCGTTTCCCAGCGAAATGGGCGCCCACCTTGCTTCAGGCTCTCAAAAAGCGCGTTATGCGGTAGATCGTGGGGCAATTGGGATGATTTCGGTGACCACCCCCACCGCTGAAAAAGTCCGTCCGTATCAGTCTCGCTTAAGCTATATCCATACCCCGCGTATGGCCTGGCTAAATGAAGACGGTGAGCCAGCCAACAGTTTCCCACAGTTAAAAGGTTCTGCCTTTTTGAGTGAGGGCGCGGCCCGCCAGCTATTTAAAAATGCCCCGGTATCTCTTGATGAGATTTATGCTCAGCTGGAAGAAGACAAAGCCCCTAAAGGTTTTGCGCTGCCTGGCACGGTAAACATGAGCAAAAAAAGCAAGCATTCGCAAATCACCAGCCCTAATGTGGTCGCGGCCATCGAAGGCTCGGACCCTGAGCTAAAAGATGAATACGTAGTCTTCTCGGCGCATTCCGACCACATCGGTTTTGCCAAAACGGTGAAAAAAGACAACATCAATAATGGTGCTATGGATAATGCCTCTGGTACGGCGGTAATGCTCGAAACCGCCCGCTTGTTTAGCCAGATGGAGCAAAAGCCTAAGCGTTCCATTTTATTTGTGTCGGTAACCGGTGAAGAAAAAGGCCTGCTGGGTGCCGATTATTTTGCGCATAACCCTACTGTTCCGGTAGAAAAAATGGTGGCAGATGTAAACCTGGATATGCCTATTTTAACCTATGAGTTTGCTGACGTGATTGCCTTTGGGGCCAGTCACAGTGACATGAAAGCCTCGGTAGAAAAGGCCGCAGCCAATGCCGGCATTGAATTAAGCCCGGATCCGTGGCCTGAACAAGCTCTGTTTACCCGCTCTGATCACTACGCATTTGTAAAACAAGGCGTGCCGTCGGTCTTTCTGGTTCCCGGTCTTAAATCAAAAGATCCGGAAGTCGATGGCAGCAAGGTGTTTGGGGAGTTTTTATCTACCCATTATCACAAGCCCAGTGATGATACTAACCAGCCCTTTAACTGGGACGCAGCCCGTACCTTTGCTGAGGTGAATGCGCAAATTGGTTACACCCTGGCGACGCAGGAACAAAAGCCAAAATGGAATGAAGGTGATTTCTTTGGTGAAACGTTTGCTAAAGATCGCCAGTAAGCGTTCTAAGGCAGACGTACCTGACTAAAAAAGCCCCCTGACTGATAGGGGGCTTTTTAATGTTTATAGCGTCAGTTTACAAAAAGGTTTGTTTGTAGCACGCCCAGTGTTCAGAGAATTGTTCGGTTGGTTTGCGAGTAAAGCCGCTGCGGATAAACATATTAATGCGTCCATCGACATAACACACAAACATGTTGGCCAGCACGGTTTCATCAGCCGAAAGGTCGCGTCCTTCACGAAGCTTACGCTCACGCAGAACTTGTTTAAACTGGGTCTCAAGACGCTCGAACAGCTTGGCGATGCGGGCGCGCAAACGTTCCTGTTCACCCAGCAGAGCGTCGCCATTGAGAATACGGGTAATGCCCGGATTCTTTTCAGCAAACCCCAGCAACAAATGTAGGATCATCTGACAGCGATTGCAGGAGTCTTTTTCCTCATTCAGGATTTTATTGATGCGAGAAAACAAGGTTTCTTCAATAAATTCAATTAACCCTTCAAACATACGGGCTTTACTGGGGAAGTGACGGTACAGGGCCGCCTCGGAAACTCCTACTTTTTCTGCCAGTTTGGCAGTGGTAATTCGTTGACCGGGGCTGGATTCCAGCATGCCAGCCAGCGCCTGAAGAATTTGGGCACGGCGATTCGTCTTTTTTACAGCAGGCATAACGCGACTAATTCCTAAGCTATGGGCATTCACCCATTCCATGTACAAATAACCTAATAAAGGTAACGAGTGTTATTAGAACGTCTTTATATCGACCAGTAACGGCTTAGTTTGACGTTTTCTTATTAAATTGTGTTGCCACCAGAGCCAACAGCTCTGCAGCCAGTTGCACTTTAGGTTGGGGTGGCAAATGCTGCTCACCGTCACGCCAGATGACGTGCAACGCATTTTGGTCGCTATTAAAGCCTAACCCTGCGGTAGCAATATTGTTCGCTGCAATCATATCAAGCCTTTTATGGTTCAGCTTGCCACGGGCGTAGCGCTCGACATCCTGGCTTTCAGCGGCAAAACCCACCGTAAAGGGGGGCGTCGGCGACCCGGCTACCTGTTTGAGAATATCAGGGTTTTTCACAAAAGTAAGGGTTAACTCCTCATCCTTTTTCTTAATCTTGTTATCGGCAACGGTGGATGGCCGGTAGTCAGCGACCGCGGCGGTGGCAATAAAAATATCGCACTGCGGCACATGTTTCATCACTGCACTGAGCATTTGGTCAGCGCTGGTGACCGGAACTCTGGTGATGCCCGGTGCGGCGCTGAGATTGGTCGGCCCGCTGACCAGGATGACCTTGGCATTGGCCTGCGCAGCCGCCCGGGCCAGAGCGTACCCCATTTTGCCTGAGCTATGATTAGACAGGTAGCGTACCGGATCCAATGCTTCCTGTGTGGGACCGGCGGTAATCAACACTGTTTTACCGGATAAGTCCGGCAAAGCCTTTTCAGTAGCTTTGTCTTGCAGGTACTGAACAATCTCTTGCGGCTCACACATACGGCCATAGCCGGTGTCACCGCAGGCCTGGGCGCCACTGGCGGGGCCCACAAAGTCAATGCCACGTTCCGCTAACACTGACACATTGTGCTGGGTAGCGGTGGCTTTCCACATCTGTTGGTTCATCGCGGGGGCCACCACCACCGGTGCGCTGGTGGCCAGACACAAGGTGGTGAGTAAATCATCCGCCAGGCCGGTGGTCAGTTTAGCCAGAATATTTGCCGTGGCCGGTGCAATCAGCAAAATATCTGCCCATTTAGCCAGCTCGATATGGCCCATAGCGGCTTCCGCGGCGGGGTCCAGCAAACTATCGTGCACCTGCTCTCCAGAAACAGCCTGTAGCGATAACGGACTGACAAATTCCTTGGCCGAAGCCGTTACCACCACTTTAACAAGGGCCCCTGCAGCGGTCAGTTTGCGCACCAAATCGGGTGTTTTATAGGCGGCAATGCCACCGCTGATCCCCAGCAGAATTTTTTTATTGTGAAGTTGCATAGGTCAAAAGAATAGCGCTTGCGAATAGCTCAAGCCTAACACGCAAGCCATCATACCGGTAGTTTGATAAACGCGTACAAGGGCCAGTTTTTATCTTTGGTCACAGGGCGTATAACACCCAAACTATGTTTTTTTAGGCATTACTGTATGCGAATTCAAGATCTGCCCATTGCTGAACAGCCCAGAGAAAAGCTTCTGTGCGCCGGTCCCGAAGCCATGAATAACACCGAACTACTCACCGTGTTTTTAGGCAGTGGTTCGCAAGGGTACAGCGCGCTACAGCTGTCCCGGCAGCTGATGATAAAATTTTCTACATTCAGTCACCTTTTTACCGCATCAGCAGAAGAGCTTTGCAGTATCAATGGCATAGGAATGGCGCGTTACCTGCAATTACAGGCAGCCAAAGAAATGGTACGGCGTATGCTAGAAGAACCATTGCAACGGCAGCATGTTTTTACCGAGGTGAATCAGGTTAGCCAGTATCTGGTAGCCACCTTCAAAGGGGTAGAACAGGAAATATTTGGTATGTTGATGCTGGATAGCCAACATCAGCTTATTGCCTATCGGCCTATGTTTTCCGGCACCATTAACAGTGCCGCCGTCTACCCCCGAGAGCTGGTAAAGCAGGCGTTGAAGGAGAATGCTGCGGCGGTGATTCTGGTGCACAATCATCCTTCAGGCGTCCCTGAACCCAGCCATGCCGATGTTGCCCTGACCAAAGAAGTGGTGGCAGCGATGTCGCTAATGGACATCACTGTACTTGATCATTTTGTGGTCGGAGAAAATTTAACCGTTTCTCTGTCACAGCGGGGATTGATGTAATGTAAAAGGGCGGTTATACTGGTAAATAGTCGAATTCTGACCTGCTTTGTTATATTGCTGGGATGGATTTTTAGTAAATACGACGAAGCTTTGTTTAAAGTATGGCCAATAGTGCCCTAATGCTTTAGCATGGTGAGTTGGTGGAATTTTGAAAGGACCATTATGAAAAAGTCATTAGTTTCATTGATTGTGGGTGCTGGCTTAGCTTTTTCTGCTACAGCTCAGGACCAGTCTGGCTCAACTGAGAGCGCCTTCGGTGGTGTTACCACTGGCACTATCGCAACTGGTGTAGTTGCTGTTGGTGTATTGGGTGCAGTAATTGCGAATAACCGTGGCTCTGCTGATATCGATGACGATGTTATCGGTGGCAACGGCTGTAACGGTGATGATGAGCTTAACGCTGACGGTTTCTGTGTAGGTACAACTGACACAGTAACAGGTACTGCGACAGCTACTACTATGACCTCAGTAACATTTACTTACGCACCTGCTGCATAAGTGATCTGATACTGTAAATCAAAGCCGCCTGGTGCGGCTTTTTTTGTTTCTGCAAAACCCTTTTTAGCCACAAGACCGCCGTATTTCTTCATGAATAAATTCAGTTTTTTTAAGATAGCAGCCGGTGTTTTGCTTGCCCTGCTACTGGTATCGTGTTCGTCCACCAACCGGGCGTATTACAATACGATCAAGCTTGCCCTGCAGGCTAACCAATCTCAGCCTGTCACCCTTAAGCAAGTCACCCAAAGCCAGGCCGATCTGTTGCAGGTCAATATTGGCGACCGGCCCCAAGCGTTATTGGCGTTAGGGTATATTGAAAACGGCTTAAACAAATGGGTGTCTGCTGATCAGGCGATTATCAAAATCCACGATGGCGTCATTGTGGCCACCGAAGGGTTTGAACAGGATTTGTTGCATACCAGCAATTTAAAGAATAATCCCCTTAGTGATACCAGCATGGTGCGTTTTTCTTGGCAACGGCAGGTGGATATTGAAACCGTTGGTTACGGGCTCACTGTGGATGGCGAGTGGCGAGCACAGCAGCAGGAAACGCTGACGATTCTTGGTCATACCTTTACCACCCAGAAAATTAGCGAAACTGTCAGCTTTCCCAAAACCAGCCCTTATTTGGAAGCTCACACGCAGTGGCAAAATACTTACTGGTTAAACCAGGGAAATGGCGAATTGCTGAAGGCTTCGGTAAAAACAATGCCCATGGGTGAGCGTATTGAAATGGTTTATTTGAGTCGGGCGGCCAGAAGTATTGCCCCCCAGGAGTCTTCACAATGAGATTTTTTATCGGGGTGATGTTGACGCTGATGGCCACATTCAGTGTGGCAGAAGTCAGTATCAAGCTTAATAACCAGCAGTACCGGTTTCAACAGCCGGTACGTTTATCGCAGGTGTTGTCCATTGTAGCTGACAACCAAAGCTGGTACTGGCCGGCGAGCGGTTTTTTTCGGTTGGATGAAAGTGTAGAGCCGCAGCGAGCCGAAGTTCTTAATTTAATCGATCAGCTGGCGATGGAGCTGGAGCCCAGCGATGAACGGGCAATGGGGTTACAGGCTCTGCGTCAGCAGGTGGAAAGCTGGAAGCTGGCGAAGCGTATACAGCGGCCGGTGAACTACGATCTTGCGCGGGTGAATATGGCGCACAATCCCAAGCTGCTGGACGGTAACTACTTAATATCCCTGACGCCGCGGCCCAATATGGTTTACCTGAGCGGACTGGTGAAAACCCCCGGGCCTTACCAGCATCTGGCGGGCGCCAATGTTCATCAGTATATTCAGAATATTAAGTTACGGGACGATGCAGAACCCGACTTTGTGTATGTTATTACACCTGCTGGCAGGGTTCAGAAAATCGAAACCGCCTACTGGAACCGCGAATATGTTCAGCTTATGCCCAAAAGCCAGCTGTATGTACCCATTTTTTCTTATCTTCTTACCCCTTCGCTGTCTGAGCTCAATCAGAAAGTGGCGGAGCTGGCTGTTCACAGGGTGCTGTAATGTTTTCATGTAAACCAACCTCTCTTTCTTTACTGATCGCGAGCACCTTTGCGGCTACCGCCAGTGCTCAGCAGGCCAGTGATACGCTGGCCGTAAAACCATCGCAGATGGTGCAGGGCGGCGCCGGGCTTATCCAGACACCTACCTCCAGAATGCGGCCCGACGGTGAGTTATCCTTAAATTACACCGATAACGATGAATACCGTTTCTGGACAGTAAGCTTGCAGCTCTTCCCCTGGATGGAAGCCACCGCCCGGTATACGGATGTGCGTACGCGGCTGTACAGCAATGTGGAAAGTTTTAGTGGCGACCAGACTCTTAAAGACAAAGGGCTGGATGTAAAATTCAGACTGCTGGAAGAAAGCTTTTATTTACCCGAAGTGTCTGTGGGTTTCCGGGATATCGGCGGTACCGGTTTTTTTGAAAGTGAACATGTTTCTGCCAGTAAAGCCTGGGGTCCGTTTGATTTCCACCTGGGCATGGGCTGGGGCTACCTGGGCACCGCTGATGATTTAACCAACCCGTTTTGTGAAGTGCGTGATAGCTTTTGTAACCGCCCCGGTGGGTTTGGCGGCAATGGGGGTAAGGTAGACTATGATCAGTTCTTTAAAGGACCGGTAGCCCTGTTTGGCGGGCTGGAATATCAGACGCCGTGGGAGCCTTTAACCCTTAAGTTAGAATACGAAGGAAATGATTACACCCAGGATCGCGCCGGACGTTTACCGCAAGACTCCCGCTGGAACGCAGCGGCAGTGTATCGGTGGAATAATTTCGATTTTACGGTGAATTATCAGCGTGGTAATACCGTCGGTTTGGGGATTACCTACAATTTTAATATGAACACCTTCAGTCAGGTTAAAATTGACGAGCCGCCGCGCTCTATCATGCATTCTAAACCACCGGCCACTGCCGCCGACATTGA
>VMHT01024874.1_pt1 | contig 18649 bp, 24 predicted proteins | sample 4693611 | NCBI WGS metagenome assembly VMHT01 (sample SAMN12280063, study PRJNA550983) | marine metagenome | isolation source: seawater sampled from same location over 5 years 0.02-0.2 micron viral filtrate | place: USA: collected off the coast of southern California halfway between the port... ...
AATGCAAATAATATAATAAATATGTAACTTACATCAGGCTTAAATATTATATCTTTTGGAAAAAAAGCTAACAATAGCAATACCGATATTAAATATGTATTTATTATTATCTTACGTAAATCATATTTCTCAGCTAAATATTTTGAAAATATTACATCAAATAAATAATGTATAGATAAACCTAATGAATAATACACCCAAGTCATTACTATATAATTATAAAACTTTATATATTATTATTTCAAATAACTCTTCTGGTAATTTAAAACATTCCAAAAAATTTTTATAAATACTCATCAAAAGCCTATTACTGTATTTTTTTGTATATTTGTTTATAAATTCTGCTTCTAAATATTCCTGTAGAAAATTTTTAAATCTGAATCCAGGATACCAATTTGCAGGACAGCTATAACTTGTACAACAAAAACACTTACTATTTTTATTTTCATAATTTAAAAATTGTGGTTGTTTTCCTGATTCTATTACATAAAAAAAATATAATATTTTACCATCTACTTTTTTTATATTTTCAGACAATACATTTAAATACCTAGACCACCCTAATTTACTAAAATTGTATTTTATTATATTTAGTGGCTTAAATGGATAACTATTTGGCGCTATATATTCTATTAAACTTTTTCCATTTTTTACTATTTCTATATGTAAATTATCTTCTCTATTACAATCATTATGCACAAAAAATGTATTTATTTTTATGGTACTATAAAAATCCTTTTCTCTTTTTAGTAAATTATCAAATACATATTTTTTATTTAAAAAATATTCTAATTCTTTATTTACTCTTTTTAAAGCCATCCCACTCATTATAATATTATAGCATTATGTCTTAAAACTAATTAATACATTATTATTTTTTACTTTACAAATACAACTATTTGAAATTGATACTTTACCATTTCCTGGAATCGAATTCATAAATGTTTGTATTCCCTTCTTCGATGGAGTATTTTTACCATAACGATAAAACAACTTCGCAAAAACTAAATTCCAAAAACACAATGGATGTTTCAAATAATTTTCAACATTAAAATATAAATTATCACTATGTCCATTATAATTATGTTTCACTGATTCTAAAAATGGTTGAATCAACTGATTCATAATTAACATATTCCATTCATCTGATTGTCTTGCTAAACCAATTAAATTTTCTTTCACATTTTCACCAAATGTATCTTCCAAACTACTATGAACTTTATTTCTATATTTACCTCGTACCGACCAATCAGGTGTAGTATCTTTAAAATACGGAACATTATTATTATGTGCAAATTTATATACACTTTCTTTGTAAAAATTTATCATCGGACGAACCATTGTTACTTCATTTACAACATTTGTTTCTTTTATTACAGCCAAATCTAATACATTTCGTCCTCTACACACATTTGCTACTATATTTTCAACTATATCATCTTTGTGATGACCTAGCAATATTTCTTCACAACTTTCTGCTGCTAAAACTTCCTTATATAAATCAAATCTAATTTTTCTTGTATATGATTCATAATCACTTCTCTTTATTGAACCTCTTTTTACATGTTCAATACTTTTTACATATAACTTAATTCCATTATATTTACACCAAAGTTTCATAAATTTCTCCTCATCTTTTGTTTCCTCACGATTATTATAATTAATATGAATCCCAACTACTTCATAACCTAAATAACATAAAATTGTTGCTACTACCATTGAATCCACTCCACCTGATAAAGACACAATGTATTTTTTCTTAACATCTTGCTTGACATATTTTCTAAAACAAATCAACATCTCATCATCTTCAAATTCTTGATTTGAAATTTTGTTACTATTACTTGGAATATATTCCAAAATATTTTCAAATTTCGAAAAATCAATATTACTGAATGATCCCAATACATTTAAAAGGAACATCTTTCTATGTACCTATATTAAAATTTTTTTTTAAAACATCAATTTTAATATAATATAAATATTATTTATTAATAATATAATATATCATATGTTTGATAACTACTACAAAATACTTGAACTTGAAAATAACGCTTCTCTTGATGATATCAAAAAAGCATATAGAAAACTAGCAATTAAATATCACCCCGACAAAAATCGAGACAATAAAGAACATGCTGAAGAAAAATTTAAAGAAATCTCTCAAGCATATGAAATATTAACCAATAAAGATAAATACGCACAAGACCCTCGTTTTAGACAAAATAATATGCCACAAATTAACCCCCACGATTTATTTCAACAAATTTTTTCTCAAATGAATATGCAGCAAAATATGCCCTTCAGCAATCCTATTTTTAATAATATGTCTCAAGGTATCAATGTAGTTCAAATGCCTACTAATTCTGTTATGAGATCTACATCTACAAGAATTGAAAATGGTAAAAAAATTGTTACCATTACTGAGATAGTAAATGGCCAAAAACGCGTTAAAATTATAACATCTGATGCTCATGTACCAAATATTGTTAATATTATGCAAAAAATAAACATTAATTAATAACAGATTTAAATATATTTAGTATATTAAGTATAATATGTTAAAATTTTTAACCAAATTTTTGATTATTATATCAACTCCAGCACAGGCTTTTGTACCTTGGGGCAATAGATTACCTAATTTACAATTGCTTATACATAAAACTCCCGATGTATGCCCTGAATATATTGAGAAATATGCCAAATATTTAAATACAGAACAAAGTGAATTTTTAGTTAAAAAAATTACTGGGGTATTACCAAAAGTAGATAGTGTAGCTGGTTATGTATTACATACTAATGATGTTTTAATCAATAAAATTCTTAACAATCCTATGCTAGATTTAGAAACAAAAAAACATTGGGTTATTTTTTTCATTAGAATCACACAAAATGGAGACAATATGGGCCATCAATTATTACAATGGTATCATGATATTGTTAATTGTCTTCTTTAAAATTTACTTAAAAATTTTAACATTATTATAATTATAAATGTTAAAATTCATTTTTCAAATACTTTATCCTGATTAAGATAGGAAAGCATGCAAAGAATACAGAGAAAAATTAACATAAGATTAATATGAAATATAAAAACACAGAATGCATTTATGGCACTAAAATACAAAAAAAATTGATTAAATTTATATTTTTATAATTCTAATCTATTTAACCATGGTTTTGGACGAAATCTTGAATACATATGTCCCCTTGCGCGCCTCAATTGAGAATAACGACAATGGCAAGGTCAAACTTGGATGCGTCGCCTTCAATCCTAAGTTAAATCATCAGTGTGTTTTACGCCTTTGGTCATAATCAATACAACCTAAACAACAAAAAATCTGATGTATCTAGTGATTGTATACATGCTGAAGTTGATTGTGTACAACGTCTCAAAAAATCACAAAAAAAATGTCCAATTAATATTATCGTATTTCGTACTAATAACAAAGGTGATAAACTAATGATGGCTAAACCCTGTCAAAATTGTCTTAATACTATTGATTTAACACTAAAAAAGAAAAATTACAATCTAAAAAAACTAATTTATAGTGATGAGAACGGAAATTTAGTAAATATTTAAATTAAAATTGAATTATTTAAATCTTTTTTTTCTAGGAATTTATTAAAATGTTTAGGCTCATTCCCATTCGTACCAATCTTATTACTAATATTTCAAGTATTTTATTTTCTAGCGAAACATATAGACAACTAGGTAGATGGTGTCATCCAGGGATTCCTAATTGTAGTCAAGATGTTTTACTTCGAAAAATTGATTTTGCTAATTCAGATAATAATTTATGTAATAAAAACAAATTATATAATGTAAAATTTAATATTAATGTAAAAAATTAAACATTAGTATATAGTATATAGTATATAGTATATAGTTGATACTTTTAAAATATTTATATATATAAATATTACAATGAAAAAATCAAAAATATTTAAAAATAAAAATTTATTAATAATAATTTTTTTACTTTTTTGTATTTTTTTTAGTACTTTTTGTTTTATAAATAAACAAGAAGGTTTTGTTAAAATTTATATTGACGATTGTGATAGTGATGGTGTTGAGTATGTTAATAATAAAAAAGATAATATATCTTTGAATAATTTGAAAAAAAAAAATAACGAAAAACAAAATAATAATAATTTAGATAACAATACAATTAACAAAAATCCCAAAAATATTAATGAAAACAAAGAGAAAACAAATATAAATTATGATAAATATAAAGAAGAAGCAAGTACAAATTTTAATAAATATAAAGAAGAAGCAAGTACAAATTATGAAAAATATAAACAACAAGGAAGTGATTTTTTTAATAAATACAAACAAAAAGGCAGTGATTTTTTAAATTCAAAAAAAAATAACAAAGTAGATGGAAGTCAAATACATTATTTTGAAGATATTCCAAAAATTTAAAAATAAGTACATTTATTTATAATCTTTTCTTAACAATTATATTTCAATACTATTATATAAAATAATATTAAAACTTATTTATTATTTTATATAATGTATCTTATTCCTCTTGTTAGATCAAATCGTGCTATTGCTGCTTCTTTATTATATCCACAACACCCACTTCAGGCTATTGCTGTTTCTGAAATTATTAGTGTTTTTGGGCCTTTATTAGATAATAAAATGTATACTAAAATTATGTGTTTAACTATTGCTATGATGTATAACCCAAAATTTTGTTCTTTTTTTATTGAAAATTATCAAAAAACTCAAAATTATTATTACCAAGCTGAAATATGCAGCTCATTATTATTCATTTTAACTCTTATTATTCAATATATTTAAAAACAATTCACGTATTACTATTTATATGAAAAAAATAACATTAAATTTTTATCTTTAATATCTAACGAAGAATGGTCTTCTTATGATAAATTCATTTGCAAGGTTTATTATGATTTTGATTGTAATTTTAAAGCAATTTAAATAAATATTAGTAAATTAACATTTAAACTCTAAATGAAAATAACATTGTTTTTTATTTGTATATGATGATAATATATTACAATATTTTTGAAAAAATATTAACCATTCATTATAATTACGAAATTCAAGTGGATGATTATAAAATTGAATATTGGTTATCATACACACAATTGGTGTTAAAAAATAATCGTTATCGTCTTCAATAACTATTAATTTTTTACAACATTTTCCTATCATTTTCATAATTTTATGATGGTCTTTCTTAGGAATATGATGTAGAACAGTTGATAATAAACAAACATCATATTTACAAGTAGGTAAATTTTTTCCGTCATATATTATTACTTTGTTTTTTGAGACGGATACATCATTAATATCAACTGATAATACTTTGTAGTTTAATTTTACTAGATAATCACTATAAGTATTTAATCCACATCCTAAAATCATTATTGTTGCAGGTGGTTTTGGTAACATATTAATTATTTGATAATGATTAAATTTATCTCTATTTTGTGATACTTTATATAATATATTTTTTATTAGTGGGGCTTTAATTATAGCGGTTCTACAATTATCAAAACTAAATATAATTGTCATAAAAAATAAAACCAATATAACTAATATAATAATATAATATTGATAAAATAATTTCATTAATTTTTTTAACTTCATTCTATATATATTATAATATTTAATTTAATTTTTATCTATATGATGTATTTGAGGTAGATTTTCCGGATTTGGAATAAATGCTAACCCTACTAATCTATGAATTGAAAATTTTTTTAATACTCCATTATTACACAAGTTTAATGTAGAATATCCTTCTTTATTAATGTATGTTTTTCTTATTTTTTTTGTTTTATCATTTCTTACCTGACCTAAATTTGATATTGAATAATTATCATAACCTTCAATCTTTCGCCATTTTTCTTCCATTCTATAATTTTAATAAATTAATTTTAAATATATTCAATTTTAAAATTAACTTAAATAAATATTAATATATATTATAATGATTGTGTGGCCGAGTGGTTAAGGCGATGGACTGCTAATCCATTTCCCTCTGGGATCGCGAGTTCGAATCTCGTCACAATCGTTCTTTTTTAATGGTGATATGCCCGAGTGGTTAAGGGGACAGACTTGAAATCTGTTGTGCTCAGCACGCGTAGGTTCGAACCCTACTATCACCGATTAGGGCTAATAGCTCAGTTGGGAGAGCGTCAGACTGAAGATCTGAAGGTCTCCAGTTCGATCCTGGATTAGCCCATTTTTTTATATGGGGATGTAGATCAATTGGTTAGATCGCTCGCTTTGCATGCGAGAGGTAGGCGGATCGAAGCCGCCCATCTCCATATTGCCCGGCTAGCTCAGTGGTTTAGAGCATCGCACTTGTAATGCGGGGGTCGGTGGTTCGATCCCACCGTCGGGCTTATGGCCGGATAGCTTAACGGTAAAGCAATCACATAGTCAGTGATGGATATTGGTTCGATTCCTTTTCCGGCCTTATTCTTCATATTTTTATTTTAAAAATATTAAGAATATATAAAATGGGTTGTACTAATTCTATACCAATTTCTGCATCAATTAATGATGAAATTAGGGAAATTGAACACACTACTTATAATAATTCTCGTATAACAAACCAACAAAATAATAAATGCCCAATATATATAAATGAATGTTAATGAAGTTTTAGAAAATATTCATGAACTTAGTATTCAATCTGTCGAAGTTATTCAACCTCCTGTTATGCTTTCACAAGAATCATTCAATTATATTTTAGCCAACATTCAATTTAATTATTTACTTATCATATTTACTATGGGATGCTTTACATCTCTCTTATTTTGTCACAAAAAACCTATTTCAAGAACAAAATTTATTGTTTTACCATCATATGAACCTCCTAAATCTATCGAAAGTGACCCAATTTTGGCAAAAGTCTAATTATTATTGATTAAATGATATAATTGAAATATTAATGCTGCTTTTCTCTCAGACCTAGTTTTATATTTCTTTATTTCCTTTGACTTATCATTTACTGGTATTTTCTTTGAATTAACCGCCTTATTTTCTTCTTTTATTTCTTTCTGCATTAATAATATACTTATCATGTCTTTAAGTTTATTATTCTTTCACTTTTTATATGATAATTACGAGCGACAACGCAATTATTTTGTATGTGCTATAATCCATACTACTAGTGCTATTAATAAACTACCAAAATTATCTAACATCTGTAATCCTTCAATCGCATAATGTGAAATCCATGGTTGATCATGGGCATACCCCCATTTTACTGTTTCTGCTACAACCTCACTTACTCGTGATGCAACATTATAATCCACTTCCGCTAATTTATTCATAGCCAAAATTGTTATTGGCCTTGGAATATTCACTAAAAAAGTCATATAAATTACTAACTATTATTATGTTTAAATATTTTCATAAATCAATAATTAATCATATATATTAAAAGGAATACTTTTTGATTCATGAAATAAAGCATGATAACTTTGAAATTTTTTCAAATTTAAATAATGATTTTTTAAAACAAATACTCCTTCTTGATCTTCACTAATTGCATTTTTTTGTATCTGCATAATTGATAAATAACATATCTTTTTTGGAGAATAAAATTTATGAGTTCTATAAAACAAATTATTGCTATTTTCATCTCCCATCAATATACATTCTTGACTTATTGTTTTATTGTCTCCCAATTCTAATCCAATTCCTATACCATTTGTATTAAATTTTAAATCTAATTTTGATAAATTAACCATATCAAATGATAATAACACTATAATTTTTCCTGGCGATGAGTTTATTACATTAAAATCATATTCTATCTCATCTATATAACATCTACTAAACAAATTATCACAAATTCTTCTAAATTTACTTTTCTTTTTTCTTTTGATTAAATTATTACAAATTTCATTTGCCATATTTTATAAATATGAATATTTTAAACATTTAACTATTTGCAATTTTTCATCACTTAATTTACCATATCCTTTTACTATCTTTTTTTGAAAATTTGCTTTATTAAATCGATGATTATTTATCACCACTTCTATATATTTACCTTCTCCTACTCCTAAAAATAATATTATTGTCTTGTTTAATACCTTAGTTTGTGCTATTATACCTTTGAAATAATAATTTGAATTATCTTTATTCAAGAATCCATAACAATTTGGATAAAATTTACCATCACTTATATTCCATATTCCATATTTCTCAAAATGTGCATCATTATCTAACTTATATATATCTTTTGCCTTATTTGCACTATATATTGACTTCTCTATACTTATTATATTCTTAAAATCCACATCCTTTAACCTCGCCTCATAATAATGAACCCACTTTTTATAACTTGTTTCATTATGTTTTAATGTTGATATCCAAAATTCTTTTGGATTATAATACTTTATTAATGCTAATTTATATATTAACTCCGCATACGAAAATGCATGCGATTTACAAAAACTGTAACCATGCAAATTCTTTATTTTATTAAATAATTCATTCTTTTTTTCTTCCGATTTACATAATCCATACATTTCATCTATCACTTCATTATTATTTTTTATAAAATTCCTTCTATAATAATCCGCTTTTGCATTATCTGCATTCGTATAACTCGATATTATGTTTATCGCATCATCGTCATATATTAATGATTCATTATTTAATGTTTCTCTCTCATCTTTCGCTGCCGGCCTTATTATTGATAATACTAATGCCAAATCATTTATGTTTTTCGGCAATATTTTCATCATCGCTTTTCTTATTAATGGTGACTCCGCTAATGTTATACCTATATTATTACCCTTTTGAAATAAACTCATCACACCTGGATCTATACAAATCTTTGAAAAATCTTTAAATGCCAACTCCCTATTTACACTCATTAATTGTGTTAATGCCCTACTTGATAATATATCTATCTTAAATTTCTTATCATTTGCTATATCATATTTATTTAATGTAATCTGATTTATCACATTATTTGACTTTTGTACGTATTTCAAATAATCTGGTACACCTTCCGGATAAAATACTATTCCACCACAATGTAAACTATATAATCTAAACGTATTTTCTATCGCTTTTACCTTTTCATGAAACATATTTTGCTCCTCTTGTTTTAAAGTTCTTACAAAATCATCTACCTCATATTTTCCTATAAATTTATTATAACCCATTTGATTTAATGCTGCCCTTTTTGCCGATTTTTCATGATAAAATACATGATTACTTATTCGCGCTATCTTACCCGGCCATTTTTTCTCTAATCTATAAAATATCTCATCTCTATTTATATGCGGAAAATCAAAATCTATATCTGGTAAATTATTTCTATATATATTTAGAAATCTCTCAAATTTTATATCATATTTTACTGGATCTACCTTTGTTATATCCAGCAAATAACATATCAATGAACTACCACAAGATCCACGTGTTACATGAGGTATGTCTTTTGTTAATTCTAAAATTTCTAACGCAAAATTCAAATATTTTAGCAAATCCTTTTCTACAAACATATCCAACTCCATATTTAAACGTTCAACATATTCTTCTGATAGTTCATTCACATCATATTTGAACTTGTTTACTATATATTCACGTGATACATTCAATTCTAGCTCTTTTGAATTTAACTTTTCAACATATTTATCTTTATTTACTGAATTTATAATCAATTCATTTATCTTTATTGTATTTGTTTCATTATAATAATAACTGTAACTATATGGAAATTCATCTTCATAATTCAAATAAATAGCCATCCTTTTAATTATCGAATATGCATTTTTTGCTTTCACATCTAATATTAATCCATAGTTCTTTGACTCTTGCAACCTTAAAACGCGCCCAACACATTGTAAAAATGTCTTCGGTGTTCTTTTACTCACTTTATCCAAAAACACACACCCATCCAAATTCTTTATATCACTGCCTTCTCTATGTTTTGCCGCACAAAATAATAGTGCATTCTTTTCTTCATTTTTAAATGCATCAAAATTATTGTTATTATTTACCTCTATGTTTTTAGATTCAGAAACATCTATACATAATTTGAAATCTGGATAATATTTTTGCCAACTATTATATAGTTCCTCACATTGTTCGATCAAACCACACCACAAAATCACCTTCTTAAATTTTAAATCTTTCAATAATTCTCTCGTTGTTTCTGCTATAGTATCATAACTTAGCGCTCCTTCTTTGTTTAACCACACTATTTTAGGGTATACTACAGAACCTTCTAAAAATGCATCATACAAACTATAACGATGTACTACTTTATTGAATGGATAATATTCTGTATATGGAGTAGCACTCAAACCTATTACTTTATAATCATGATTATTTTTCAAATATTCATAAAATACACTCGTTGTTTTATTTTTTATTGAATGACATTCATCATGTATGATAAAATCTATGTTTTTTTTAATACGTTTATATTTCTCTCTGCTTACTAGAAAACTTCTATTTATAAATACAAACACCGGCTTCTTACATTCGTTTATTAGTTCATACCAATTTTGTGTTTTTTCTTGTGAAAAATCATAAAATTGAAAATCATTTATAAAACTATTCATCAAATTTACAAACAACTTGTTTTTCAGCAACTCAGACAAAATAAATTTATGTTCGCATATCCAAAAAATATTACAATTTCCATTTTTTATGTAATATTCTTTAGCTATAGATAATCCTGTTATTGATTTTCCCGTTCCAGTTGCATGCATAACTATTCCTGATTCAAAATTGTTGTTTATTACTGCATTTAATGCATCTTGCTGGTTTTTTTTCAAGGCAAATTCCATGCATCAAATGTATTATGGTTTTATCTTTATATTTTTTAAATATCAATTTTATTTTTATTCTTTTATATCTTCTTTTACATATGTTTGTTTGCATACATTTTTAATGATTTTTTCATCTATACCATCTATCGGCTTTCCTGCAGCAGACATAGCCTTTGCATAATATATCGCCTTTGCATCATCATCCATATAATCCGGATTAGCCTCTTCCCATTTTTTTAATGCCGTATAATTCTTATTTGATGCTTTCTTGATTACTTCTTTTATCTTTGTTTTATCTTTGTCTTTTTCCCATTTATCATGATCTTTGATATATAGTGTTTCACGCTTTGTATCCGTGCAGTGCAATGGTCTTTCGTGTATACTTAACTTATTCATATTATCCATAATCACTTGTGTAATTCCTTTTTCTAATCCTTTTGTTTTTGTTAAATCTAATTGCTCTAATGATACCTCAATTGATTTTATAAAATCGCTCATATTTATTGCATTTTTACAATCTTCATTTAAAAATACATTTATGTTAAACTGATTAGTGTTATTACTATTTGTATTTGTTGTATTATTGTTTCCTAAATTTGGTGCAATTTCTTTTATCACTGTTTTTATCATTTCAGCATTAGCTTCTTGTTGTTTTTTCATAAATTCTGTTAAAAATTCTGTAGTTAGTCCAGAGTTATTATTTGTTGTTTCTGGTTTATAATTACATTTCGTTTGATGTCTAAATAAACTTTGACGATGTTTATACGACTTTCCACACATACAAACAAATTTATCACAATTTTCAGAGGTATTTTCAGGGGTAATTTGTAAGCATTTATCAGCATTCATGTTTGTTTTATGTTTATCGGTTAATAAATGTTTATTGTAATCTTTTTTATTACTTGATGTAAAGGCACAAACTTCACAAACATATTTTTTGGGGATTTTTGGGGTTTTTTCGTCAGCCATATTGTAAGTATTATATATCCACTATAATTAATCTTTAAATTATAATATAAAATAATAAATTAAGTAAGCAACTTGTAAGCATTTTGTAAGCATTTTTGGAACTTTTTTTGTTGCAAGTAGATAATATAACAATTTATTATTTTATATAGTATGATAAATGCTTTCAATTTATTATATTTATAATTTTGGGGTTTTTTGGGGTATTTTTGTAAGCCATTTTAGGAAATGTCCAAAATGGTAAAAATGGAAAAATTTCGGCAAATTTTTTTTGCATCACAAAAATTTCGCATAAAAAAAAAGTATTTTTGCAGGGTCATCGAGTGAAAATGAAAAATCAAGAAGCGTGCAAATTTGAATTTTGTATAAAGGCTACGATATTTTAAAAATGGACATTTTTTTTGTCCAAAATCGAAAAAAAAATTTACTTTTGGAATTTTGAAAAAAAATGCACTTTAAAAAGAGGAATATTTTTGTTATGTAATAGCGTCACAAATAAAAAAAGGCGATTTTTGGGGTATTTTTCTTTAAGTTCTTTTTAATAATATATTTAATTTTTAAATCAATTTTATAAATTAACTAAAATTAACAATTTCTGTTAATCCCAAAATATTAGAAAGTCGGCGTTTTAAATGTTCAAAGGTGTAATAATATATAAATTAACATAAAAAAAATGCTTTTTTGGGGTTTTTATTTTTTACACAACACACACCTAGTCTACTTCTTTAGAACAACGCCTACTCCTCGCTATCCGAGGCCTTCTGCTCGGCTGCCTTGTCGTTCCACTCCTCACGCTCCTCATCATCAAGTGCCTTCCACATCTTGCCGAGTTCGGACATAACATCCGACTGCTTGACCTTTGCGTCCGCCTCCTCAAGGGCCTCCTTGAGCGTGTGCACGACATCGTCGCGCATCGCCTTCTGGAAGAGGATGTAGCCCGAGACACGCTTCTTCTTGGGCTTGTCCTCCTTCTTCTCTTTCTTGCCCTTCTTGGGTTTCTCCACCTCAACCTCCAGGTCAATCTCTTCAGCCTCAAGTTCGGCATCAGCAGGAGGAGCAAAGTGAACCTTCAGGTCCACCGCCGCTGCAGCCTGGTTGAGCAACTCAGGAGATTCCTTTGTAGCCTTGGCCTTAGAGTTCCACTCCTCGCGCTCCTCCTTACTGAGAGCCTTCCATATGACCGCAAGCTCCTTTGTCACATCCGTAGCCTTGATATTCTCAGCACCCTCAGCATCAAGGCGAGCCTTGACCTCAGCACGACGAGCCGTGTTGTGCATCAGGTAACCAGAAGTGCGCTTAGCCTTGGAATCAGGCTTGGCGATGTTGAGCTCAGCCATCTTCTTCTCAAGAATCTCAATGCGGACAACAAGGAGCTCGAGAGTCATCGCCATCTTTGTTGAGTAGTTTGTTGTTTGTTTGTATGACGCTAAATGAAAGATTGGGATTTCTCATATTCAATTTTTTTTATAAATAACAAAAATTGAATAAAATGAGTAATTTATCTTCTTCTTCTCCTAAATCTAAGACTTGCACCAGTAAAACTTGGGGTCCGATGTCTTAAACTTCTGGCATGACGACTAATAATAGGACTATTTAAATTAGTTCTAGTTTTTTTAGTTTTTCCTGCTTTGGTTCTTTTCTTTTTTGATTTTTTTCCTTTACGATGAGTTTTTCTTCTTTTAGTTTTTCTTCTTTTTCTTCCTCCTGTTTTTGGTGAATCGGGTGGAAGAGGCTCGGCATTCGGTGAATCGGGTTGAAGAGGCTTGGCATTCGGTGAATCGGGTTGAAGAGGCTCGGCATTCGGTGAATCGGGTGGAAGAGGCTTGGGGTTCAGTGAATCGGATTGAGTAGGCTCGGACGTTGATATTTCTTTGTTTGTATTGACGTTTGATTCTGTGGAAGTAGGCTCATCAACAGTCTCTATCTTTGGTTGACTCGGTTCTGTCATTTATATTATAATAATAAAAAATAAATTTAATAATAATAATATAATTTAACTAAATGAAATTAAACGAATATAATAATGTTGAATACTACCTCGGAGAGAACACACAAGACAATTGGGATTTATTTGAGAAAAGCAAAGAAATCAATGAAAATTATATTTGGTTTCATCTTAATAGTTTTGCTTCCCCGTATGTTATCATGTATGCTACTATTGATGAGATAAAAACGATGAGAGAAAGTTATTTAAATTATGGAGCGAGTTTATGTTTAGAAAATAGTAAATATTCATATTTAAAAGATACAAAGATAATTTATAGTGAATTAAAAAAACTAAAGAAGGGAAGTAAGGTGGGAGAGATAATAATAAGTGGTAAGAAAAAATTAATAAAAATAAGTAAAAATTGAAAAGATATAAATATGTTAAAGTAATAATAATAAAGATGAGAAATGAAAAAGAATTAAAATTTATTGATTTATGCTGTGGAATTGGTGGTTTTCATGAAGCATTAAGTAATATGGGAATGAGATGTGTATTAGCATCAGATATAGATGAGGCTTGTAGAAAAAATTATGAATTAAATTATAAATTAAAACCGAAAGGGGATTTAACAAAACTAGATGTAAAAAAAATTCCAGGATTTGATGTATTGTGTGCGGGATTTCCTTGTCAACCATTTTCTAAAGCAGGAGATCAAAAAGGATTTGATGATAATAGGGGAAATATATTCTTTGAAATTTGCAAAATAATAGAATATCATAAACCGAAATATTTAATTTTGGAAAATGTACGAAATTTTGCTTCACATGATAAAGGACATACATGGGATGTAATAAGAAGAAAGATAGATGAATTAAATTATTATACATATGAGAATCCAGTAATATTAAATACATTATATTTTGGTATTCCACAATCACGTGAAAGGGTAGTGATTCTTTGCAAAAGAAAAGATTTAGGTGAGTTAGAGAAATTACCAAAAATTTCAAAAGAAAATATAAAAGAGACAAATTTGAAGAGTATTTTGGAAGAAGATGCAGATAATAAATATAATATAAATGGTAAAATGAAGGTAACAGAAGAAGTATGGAATGAATTTTTGAATATTTGTAATACTAATAAAATAGATATTCCAAGATTTCCAATATGGACAGATTGGTGGGACAAAGATAGAAATGAAGACATAATTACGTATAAAAAATATACAAATTGGATTGATAAAAATCAAGAATTTTATGTAACAAATAAAAAGTTATTAGAAAGATGGTTAGAAGTTTCAAGAGGAAAGAAGTTATGGCAGGGAGCAGTAAGAAAAATGGAATGGCAAACAGGAGAAAATAATTTAAATATGAGAGAAGTATTATGGAGTGCTCGAGGTTCAGGGGTGAGAATAAAGAAATGTAATTATTCACCAACATTAGTGGCTATGGGAAGTATGATACCGATTTATGGGCCTGAATCAAGATTTTTAACAAAAAGGGAGTGTGCAAGATTACAATCATTTCCTGATGATTATATAATAGATGAAAAAAATGCGTATAAACAATTTGGGAATGCAGTGAATGTAGTAATGATTGAACGAGCGGCAAGATTTATGATAAAAGGAGAAGATTTATTGATTTAAATGTATTTGGTAGTAGGTATATTTTATATTTTTAAAAATAAAAATTGAAGAATATAAAAATTATTACATATTATAATTAATAATGGCGATTCAAAAACCATTTTTAAAATGGGTAGGTGGAAAAAGTCAATTATTAGATGTAATAAAAACAAAAATACCATCTTCAATGAATAATTATCATGAAATATTTTTAGGAGGAGGTAGTGTATTACTAATGATTTTATCAATGGAAAATGATAATAAGATAAAAATAAGAAATAAAGTTTATGCTTATGATGTAAATAAAAGTTTAATAAATGTGTATAAACATATTCAAACAAAGAAAGATGAACTATTTACACATATTACAAATTATATAACAACATATGATTCTTTGAAAGGAACAGTAATTAATAGGAATCCAAAAACATTAGACGAAGCAAAAACATCAAAAGAAAGTTATTATTATTGGGTTCGTAATATTTTCAATACTATGGATGAAAAAGATAGTGTAGAGTATTCAGCAATTTTCATGTTTTTGAATAAAACATGTTTTCGAGGAATATACAGAGAAGGACCAAATGGATATAATGTTCCATATGGTCATTATAAAAAAACACCAACAATTATTACAAAAGAAGAATTAGATAATGTAAGTGAATTAATAAAGAATGTAGAATTTGTGCACAGTGATTTTAAAGAATCAATAAAAAATGTAGAAGAAGGTGATTTTGTATATTTAGATCCTCCTTATGCACCAGAAACAAAGAAATCATTTGTTGGTTATGTAAATGATGGGTTTGATTTAAACATGCATAAAAGTTTATTTGATGAAATATTGAAGTTGGATGAAAAAAAAGCGAAGTTCTTAATGAGTAATTCAAGGGTGACTATGGTAATAGAAAAATTTAAGGATTACAATTGTGAAGATGTAGTAGCGCGGAGGGCAATAAATTCTAAAAAGCCAGAGTCAACAACTACTGAGGTTCTGATTGAGAATAAATTTGAGACACCAAATCACTAAATTTGACATATTCAATGTCCATGGATTTGGCAAGATCAAGGAATTTTTTTTTAGATGGAGAGACTTCGCCAAATATTTTAGTATTTCCATAAGTAAGTTCATGTTCTTGATATGCAACACAAACGATTTTGAGTGGTTTTCCATACAATTCAGGAATTTCACTATATTTGTACATTACTCCAAGGACTTTTTCGCCCGCTGTTCCACTAGTAGTCCAATTTCTGGTCTTAACTTCATAAATATAGTTGTCGGTTTCCCAATCAGGAGAATATCCATTTTTGGTCTGAGGTTTCCTTGGATTCTCTCCGAGTTTTTTGAGAGTTTGAAACACGATGCCTTCACCCAGGAGAGTAGTCCAATTGCCGTTGTCTTTTTGATGGATGATTTGGTTGCCCCATTCTTTTTCAGTTTTTTGTGCAATCTCTCTTTGCTTGCTTACTGTTAATTGGGGGGTTTTCTTAACGTCGTATGTAAGTCCATTTTTGAAAGGAGTGGTAGTCCAAGATAGAATTTCTTGGAATGAATCGGCGATGGTGATTGTTCTAGAAATTTTGGAGGGTGGTTGGTGCATGTATATATAATAAAATAAATCAATTCTTCTTATAACTAAAAAAATATATATTAAAATAACTTAAAAACTAGGACAGAGTTTTAATGTATGCGTGAAATTTAATGCTTATTACAGGGTTCAAGAAATCTCTCAATTCATAACTCAAATCTGATAATTTTTCAAAATTAAATTTATATTTTTTTAATTTTGAAATTGTCACGGGAGAGATTTATTTAAAGTTTATCACAACTTCGTTGTTAGTTGCTTCGCAACGATAAACTTTAATTTTTTTTAAAATATTTTTAGATTAAATTTTTTTACTAAATTTTTTATTAGTTTTTTTTTAATATTTTTGTTTGTTTTTTTTGTGAGAATAAAATTGAGAGATTGACTACAAATCTGGTACAACACTTGTATCAATTGACATGTCTGGTGGTGTTTTTTTTTTGGGTTTTGATTTACAACCTTTAGTATGACTACCAAGACCATGCCGTGATGAAAACGTTTTATTGCACCATTCACATTTAAATACAGGTACAGCATTACATTTTCCAGCAAAAAAAGTTGTTAATTCAGGTAATTTTAATGCATCGGCAGCCTCCTTTACCATATTAGTAGATTTATTAATAGCTTTATAAAGGTCATCTTTTCTAGTTATAAACACTCCAAGCTCCTCATTAATTTTATCAATAGTATTAAGATCAATAGTAAAATGATTAGTATCATTATTATTAGATATTTTCTTTAATTGAGAAGAGAGATTGTCTATTAAACTAACAGCAGTTAATATTTTACATCCATCATATTCAACATTAGTAAGATAGACTAATACTTTATTATTAATAATTTCTACACTATAATCTCTCTTCGTGGCAATACCAGAATAATGTGATAAAATAACACCATGCATATTTAATTCTTCACAGTCACTCCTAAATTTTTCAACACTATCAAAACCAACATTGGCTTTATAATCTTTATTTTCAATCATTATCGTATCTTTATTCTCTCTTCTTAAATGAAAATCTCCAGCATGATTAGTAGTTGCCATATCAATAATCTCTGCATCTTGAAAAATATTGTTTAAAAGTTTTTCAATTTTATTTTCACCTTGCCTTCCTTTATATGCAGAATTTTTATTTTTAATAAAGTAATCCTTCATAGCATCAATAAGGTCTTGGGGCAGAATATTTTTAATTTTTTCAAAAGCAATTTCATTATCTTTAGATATTAAATCTTTATTTTTTGAAATAAGTTCAGAAACAAGTTTATATGTTTCGTCTTTATTTTTTAAAAATAATTCTGAATTATTATTTGTGACAGTAGAGAGAACCTTATTAATATCATCTTTATTTTCATAAGAGTTTAATTTTAATATAGATTTATAATTGTCAAGATTACTTGTATTAACATCATTAATTGCGCTCTTTATTGTTCCAATAGATTCAATAATTCTCTCTTCGGATACATTGCTGTAATTTCCAGCAAACTTTTCAATGAGATCAATAAAATTACATAATATATTTTCTAAATTAATATCAGGATATTTTTTAAAGAAGTCACAAATTTTCTTATTGGTTATCGTCACACTCATATTTGTAGATATTGTAAATAAAATGTATTTAAGTAGTTTTTTTGAAATAAAATGAAACAAAAAAAAACAAAAAAACCAAATTTGAAACATCAGGATTTTTTTTAAAGAAGTCACAAATTTTCTTATTGGTTATCGTCACACTCATATTTGTAGGTATTGTAAATAAAATGTAT
>VMHT01088310.1_pt1 | contig 18649 bp, 18 predicted proteins | sample 4693611 | NCBI WGS metagenome assembly VMHT01 (sample SAMN12280063, study PRJNA550983) | marine metagenome | isolation source: seawater sampled from same location over 5 years 0.02-0.2 micron viral filtrate | place: USA: collected off the coast of southern California halfway between the port... ...
ATTAATTAATATACTCCATAATTAGTTTTTCACGGAGTCTATTAACTCCAAATTTGTCTCTCATCCAACTAAGGACGGGTGTACTTCCTTTATCCTGATTACATTTAGTACAGGCGCATACAACATTTGTTGCGACATCCTCTCCGCCACGTGCGCGAGGATGAACATGATCGATAGATAACTGACTAAGGTCATAGGTTTTTCCGCAATAGATACAAGTATGGTCAAAATGTTCCTTAATAGAGCGCCTCCACAGACGCTTAGCTTCTGGTGAGGTCATGACTATTAAGTTAAATAAGTAATCGTTAGGTGTAGGAAGTAATGGGGTCATGCGCGTCCTTTACGTGCTCTGTTTTTTGATGCTTTTTCGAGGAATGTTTTACCATTTTTCTTATGGGATACATCCTTGCCATCACCGTTACCGTAAGTTCCACGGTTACGGTTTTCTTTATTTAATGCAGATCGTTTGCTGATCTGTAATTTAGAGCTATCGTACTTTTTCTGGTAAGATTTGTAGTTACCATTAGCATATTTAGCACCGCTGTAGTTAGACTTTCGAGCCATAAAGTCTCCGTTGTACAAGTTCAGGGTCTATTTTAGGTATACTTTTAACTAAAGCATCTAATTCACTGCCTTTAGTAGCAACACCACTGATGTCATTAGTTTTCAGCCAATCACAAGCTGCTTTTAAGTCAGCAGTAGTTGCCTCACCCGATTTGATACGGGCAAGGAACTCCTTAGTGACTAAATTATGCAGATCGTTAAATTGGTCTTCAGTTGCTTTCTTTTTTGTCATTGGATTTTTCAACTTTTTTAGCTACTGGCGCTACAAGTGGTTCAATAGAATAACGAGTTTCGTTAGGTTTATTTACAAGATGTGTAACACCACGTTCTGCTTTTTCCTTGGTTAAATATGTACCTACCAAGTTACCAGTGTACAAATCAATAATTTTGTAAGTCATGTTTCGTTTACTTTGTTTGGTCCTTGAGCTTTTTTAGGCTGCTGCTTCTTCTTCCATTCGTAAGGGTTAACGTATCCTTTACCACCACCGGGCTTGTTTCTCAATGCCCCTGTGTACGAATTCTGCCTGTTGCCGTCAGTTTTGTCCATGTTAGCCATTCCTCAATGCAATTTGATCTAATTTGTTTTCAATACGTACCATATGATCTTCCATTCTGGAAACAAGAGCGGCTAAATCAGTTTTAGATACGTATTCTTGAGCTACTGTCAACTCTAAGTTATCAATGCGACGGTCTAGACCACTAATGCGATCATGAACGTTGCCTATTCTGTTATGAATTCTGTTATTTAATGCTGCGCCACCAGCAATGAGTGCAATTACAGCAGCTACTATCGATTCCATTGTTACTTAGTTGGAAATAGACCGTTTTTAATAAACTCTACAGCTTTATCATCAATATCATTATCGGTTGATTCAGCAAGTTTAGTTAGAAGATCAATGATCAATTTTTTTACTTTTTCTGAGTTAAGGAATGAAAATAGGATTGGTCGAATTAGTGTAATCATGATAGTTAGTTAGTTAAATTTAGTGGGCCAAACAGGGTTGGCGGGATCGGATGTGTTTGCAGGTAAATCACGAAGCTCTTGTCTGTAAGTTTTCAACGCGGTTGGAACGTTTGTGCCAAGCTCCTTATGTCTCACAATCTCCCAATCAGTTTCAGCGATTAGACGGTTACGTTTGGAGCGTAGCTTTGACCAATACGCTGAGTCAGGTATGCCTGGAGCTTCGTAGGTCGCCGTCGTTATCTCGCCAGTCGCGACGTTAATTGTCGTTTCAATAGCCATGTTCAGTTGCTCCAGTAACGAAGTTTTGCCACGCCACTATCATACGTGGCAGAAGAAAACGTGTTAAGCCGTATTCTGTCTAACGTAGCTCCGGCATCTACATTTCCTGCGGAAAGTATTAAATAACCGACGCTATCGTATGATCCTGCTAATTTATAAGCCCATTTATTGCTTGAAACTAAGATTAATTCTGCAAAAAAGTGATAAACAGTGGACAGGTTAGATGATGGATCTGAAAGTCCAAACCCGCTCGTAAAAGCAGTGCCCTCAGAGTTATCGCCTAGATATGCAGCAGCACATTTGTAACCAGACGTAACGTAGCCACTACTCGTCCCTACTTGGATAACGCCATCAGAGACAACGTTCTGAGAATAATCTGAAACTGCAAGTTGCATATAGTAAGTTGTTGAGGGTAGTCCTGTAAACGAAACGGTTGAGCCGCTCAAAGTTACAGGTGCTACCTCGTTGAAATTGGCGCTTAAGGCCGTTGCTGCTAGTTTATCGCTTGTAATCGAAGCATTTGCAATCTTAGCCGTAGTGACGTTAGCGTCTAAAATCTTAGCCGTAGTGACAGCATCGTCTGCAAGCTTAGCTGTAGTAACGGCACCATCTTGAATAGCACCAGTTGAAAAGTCACCACCTACAAGTTTAACAAAGTTCCACTTTTCACCATCATACTCATAAATATAATTATTGGAACCTGTAAATTGATCACCAGTTGTTGGTGAGTTTGGGAAGTTTAAAGTCATGATTATTCTGGTTTAATAGGCCAAACAGGGTTAGCAGGATCAGTTGTGTTTGCAGGTAGATCCCGTAAAGCTTGACGATAACTTTTAATATTGTTTGTAAGGGTTGCGTCAACTAACGCCAAGTAATCAGTTTCAGCAAGTCTACGATTACGCTCTGCTCGTAATTCGTTCCACGGCTGTTGAGCTTCAAGTCGTGCCAGTTCTGCATTAATTTCAGATGATGTTGGCTGTGGATCTGCGTGATCGTAAAGAGTGATCTTATCTTCCACCATCGCTACCTGTGCTCCAGGGCGCAGAGAAATGACTGCATCAATTGGTTGAATAATCATGCTGCTACCTCCAAAAGAGTAATTGTTGATATACCTTCACCTACCTGATATGTCACTGTAGATGTTCCGTAACTACGTCCCTGAGTTTTATAGGTTATGGCGCTCGTTGTACTTGGAGAGTCGAGCATCGTAATAGTGCCTCTTCCATAAATACTCTGAAATGCGGTTGAGCCGTTTTGCGAGTAATATTCGTAATCGCCAACTGTAGCGGGAGCCTCGTCTCCAGTAGGGACGTAAACCACTGTTGAGTCTCGCAATATTCTTATTCCGTGACCGGCATAGCCGGCCGGACTTGAACCGCTGACCGCTTTATAAGCTTGATTTACAAGGACAAGTATTTTGCTGGAAGCAGAGGTTGGCGTAATTGATGCGCTCAGTGTGGTATCAACATAAGTAGTATTCGTATTGCTTGTGGATGTGCCTGTTGTACCGTAAACAACTTGCAGGATATTCCCCGCAGTTGCTAGTCGATAAGTTTCAGAAAGCTTTGCAGGTGTAACACTAGCGTCTGCTATCTTAGGTGTAGTAACAGCACTATCTAGAATCTTAACTGTAGTTACACCATCATCTGCAATACCACCAGTCCAGTTTGGACTCATTTCTACCCACTGTGAACTATTAGTATCAACATAGTAGACAAAAGTTTTACCAGAATCAGAGTCATACCAAATCAAACCATCAGTAGGATTTGCAGGTGGTGAATCGCCTGAACTTGTTGTAGGTAATACTTCACTCCAAACGTCATTTTTCCGTACGTATTGTTTACCATCAGATGGTGCTTCCTCTGTATAATCAATAGAAAGCTTAGCAGGAGTAATCGCTGCATCAGCTACTTTTGCTGTAGTAACATTTGCATCTGTTATTTTAGCTGTAGTTACACTGTTATCAGCTAATTTAGATGTAACGACCGCGCCATCTGCTATTTTTGAAGTAGTAACAGAATCATCAATAACACCAGTGGCTACAAATTCATCAAATTCATTTAATAGCTCTTGGTTGATAAATAATGCTTGATCAAAATTATCGTTTAGATCCGGTGCAGGTATGGATGAACCTGAGAAAAATCTTGATAAAGTAGCGTCGGGATTTGTTTCCCTAAAAATTCTTACTGCTGTACCGTTAGCAGGTGCTGTATTAAATGTAATAAGTGTTGGTGTAGTCTCAGTTACAGTAAATGCAGTAGTAAGGACTTGGTTTAAAGATACTTTAATATCTGTTGTAGACAGAAACGGAAATGTAAATACAAATTGAGTATCACTCCCGTTTGCTGTGTATTTGTTTTCAGTTGTTGCCATAGTTAGTTACGAGTGTTTAGAATTGAATCGTCAAAAGGTTCACCAACTATATTGGCTTCTTCTGTTAGTTCTTTTTGAACTTGGCGTAGCTCAAGTGCAGCATACATATCTGCATCCATATCTGCAAAGGCAAAGTTTTCTGCTTGGCGTCTAGCCTCAGATAACCTAGCATGTATATCATGCCATTTTTTTAGAGATACTTCATCTGATTTATAACCTTGGTTACGCATTTCACGTAGCTTCTCAATACTCTTCCAATCACCTGCATCACGCATAATTTCTTGGATAGCTTCTTTAAAGAATCCACGCTCACCCATTAAACGAAATAGTTCAGAACGTTCAGGAGCAGTTAGTTTAACACCATCTTTAGATCTAAAGTTAGTGTTTATATCAAACTCCATATCTTGTAAGAACTTTTCTTCAGGTGTTTGTTCTGCATGAATTTTAATTGGACTATAAGCATTCCATACACGTTGCATGAAACTATAACCATTAGGTTTCTCACCAGTCACTGGACTGTAGATATAAGGCTGTCTGTTTGAAGGATCAAGTTCACCAACAAATCTATTACGGTTCTCAAGTTGTGACATAAAATCACTCTCGACTTCCTTTAAACCTTCACTTAAAATACGACTCCATTCTCCACGTTGCGAAGCAAGAGGTCCAAGACTGTTAATAAAACCAGCAGACCAACGTGTCAATGCACCTTCGTTACCGCTAAGAATATCAAGTAATGGTTTAATGGTAGACAGACCTGTACGATCAGTTACTGAAGCACCAAAAACAAACCCTAATTTAGAGAAGAAATTCTCTACTCTAGCTTCACCTAACATATCAAAGTTATCACCAACATTAGCTGCAAGTGCTATCCAATCAGCAATTGGTCCCAAACCTTCGTAAGAATACCATTTACCATCTAGACCTTTAATGCTACGTTTTTGCCAATTTGAATTCTTCTGACGAGACATTTGTGACTCTTTATCGTAAAGACCATCACCAGTAATACGATCTTTCACAATAAGACCAACAGCACCTGTCACAGCTAATGTACCAATAGCTTTACGACCACGTGTCATATACTTAAGATCAGCAATTTTATTTTGCTTAGCAATAGTATCCATACTTTCAATATCGATATTACGTGCTTTAAGTAATTGATCAATACGCTCTTCGTTACCAAGTAGGTCGTCTAGTTTAGTATAGGCCAGTTCATTTACGTCACGTTGAAATGGTGTCCAAGGACCGTATTTACCCATTACATCAATTATGTTCATGCCCGTTGTAGGGAACATAAGGAATGGACGGAGACCAGGCATCATTTTAACAAGATCACCAACACCTGCTGCTAATGGTGTATCTAAGTTAAGAGCCATTTCACTGTTAGCATATTTAACAGCTTCGTCTTTTAACAAACCATTATCACCAAACATTTGCTTATAATATTTATCAGCAATAGGTTTAACGTTTTTCTTAGTGATTGGTTTACCTGATGCTATAAGTTCATCCATAGCACGGAATCTAGATTCAGCAGATGCATTAAATACACCAGTAAAACCATCCAATGCTGTCATAGCATTAGGACCAAATCTCAGTACAGGATCTTTACCAAGATCATTTAGCAATTCAATTTGATTTACAATGTACTGTAAACCATCATTACCATCAGCAGCCTGAGCACGTGCTGCTTCTTTAAGAAAGTCTAACTCACGTTCTGATTGTAGTAACAAATCAGTACGAGTAATAGAACGAAGTGAATCGGGTTCACGTGAAGCCTTTAAGAAAACATCACCAGCATAAGGTAATGCTTTACTCATAGTTTCTCCAATAGAACTATAAGCAACCCAACCTCGTTGCATAGCCTTTAGACCTTTACCAGATAATGCTGCACCAGCAAAATAAGAAATCGGTTGACTAACAATACCACCAAAGTTACCAGTAAGGGCTTGGATAGGGGTTTTAAAAGCAGATAGAATGTTGTTATAAACATTAGACCATACACCAGCAATTAACTTATTCTCTACTTCAGGGTTAAGGTTAACTATAGCCTTACCTAGATCAGTAGTCATTCCAGCGATGTAATTATTCATCTTAGTGATAGTATCAATACTACCATCAGTAAGTTCATAAGCCATCAAGAATTGATCCATCAACCGTGGTTGATTAGCTGCAATCTGACGCATTGTAGTACCAAACCTTTGAGAATCTTCAAAGATACGTTTAGCAGTTTCACCAGCTCCAAGTACAGTAGCTTCGTTATAACCTTCAATATTCTTAAATCCATTCTTCACTTGTTGAAGAAGATTCATCTTACGGTTTTTGTAGTACTTAGCAGAAGCAGATAATTGAGTGACATATTGCATCATATCAATGATCTTTTCTTGTGCTACTTCTACAGCTGCTGTACCATCCATCAAACGTGCACCTTCAGAAAGGTCTGAGATGCGTCCAGAAAGGCTTCCAGCAAGGATAGACTGTGCCCTTGCTACATCCATACTGGTAAGGTTACTTCCGAAGCCTCTGAGGGCTTTAGCGGCCATAGCAAAACCACCTTCTGCGAGGATCTCTTTACCGTCATCTGTACGAGTAATAAATGGTTCTAATACCTTCCTTACATCTGCCTTACTCATGCGTGGGTCAAATAATTGAATCGCAAGGTTTTCCCCTTCATCAATTACATCTTCAAAAGTAACCTTCCAACCGTTACCTTCCATACCAACACGACCAGCCCTCCTTAATTGATCAGCAAGACCAAGTACAATGTCTTGTGCCGCTTCACCACTGTTTAGGCTATACTTCAATGCTGGTTCAGAGATTACATTACCAAGTCTACCATAAACAGTATCTAAGTTTTTAGCAACACGTACTACATCTACACTAGCACCAACAACTCCAAAGTCATCAACAGTACGTATACCAATTTCAGTATAATCATACATGTCATGGATACCTTTGATTGGTTGATCCATAGCAGGATTCATAGAATAACCGTACATCCCCATCTCATCAAGAGCTTCCTCCTGTTTGATAGCAGAACGTGTTACAACATCTTCTGGGGTTTCACTAAGCAAGTTACTATCTGTATAATTTTTAATAACTTTTTCTTGTTGCTCTTCTGAAAGCTCTGCAAATGGTGTGCGAGTACGTAGTGTTTCTTCTCTAAATTGCTCATTTAGATTTTCACCTTGATCCCAAATACGTTGTGCTTTAGAGTAGTCAGAAGTATCAGGTTGCGCTGAATTAACCCATGCACGTGCTTGAGGTGTTTCACCTACAAGTTTATTAGATTTACGTAATGCACCTACAGTACCAGCAAGTGCATTAACAAATTTAACGCTACCTTGTGCTAAGTCAGTAACAAAACCAAGACCAATATCTTCACGGATGTTTTTCTGACGTTTCATGTCAGGAGAATCACTATCCAAAGTAGCCATGCTATCAGGAATAAAATCAAACGTTTTAGGGAACGCTTTCTTTAAAGTACCTGTAGCATTATCTTCTTCGTATTCACTGCTAACAAGACCTACACCTAAACCAGTTAAAGCTTCTACACCACGGTCACCGACAAACTGGACAAATTTATTCTGTCCAATCGACCAACCCACACGTGTGTTAGCAGCAGTACCAGCAGATTTTAAAGCACTACCACCAATTAATGTTGGTGTAATAACAGAAGATATTTGTCTTACTGCTTGGGCTGTTTCATTTTCAAACTTAGTAGGTTTAGGTATATTAACACCAGGAATCATGTTAATTGTTTCTACACCAAAGTCTACCAAACTTGTAGGTATAGCTAATGCAAATTCTGCAGAAGACCTCGGATCTTCAGCAAAACCAGGTAGTTCAGCAGCAGTACCTGTAGCCATTTGCCTGCGGTTCCATTCACCACGACTCATTCCTTTGGCTTCGTAAAAAGAAAAGTCTTTTGTTTTGTCGAATGGTTCTTCTTCTGTTTCTGGAGGTTCCGTAGATACCTCAGGTTGTGGAGCTTGTTCAGGCTGTCCTCCCGTAGGAGTAGAGGCTTCTTCTAGTTGAGTATCTTCAAGCTGTGCAGCCTCTTCTTGAAGCTGCATTTCAGCGTTGAATTCTGGAGATAACTCCATCTCACCTGGATCCTCCCTAAACATCTCGTTAGGATCGTATTCCATAGTTTAATTTAAAAGGGATTTTAATGTATCAATGTCTTGTTGTGTAATAGGTCGCATTAAACCACCTAAATGCAAGTGTGATTCATGATTTGGATCACCATCACCAGGACCAATAATTTCTTCAAACAGTCCTAAAGACCTCACTGCTTCTTTTAGTTGTCTGGTTTTTTCAATCGACTCCGCTCTAGTACCAACCCAATGGGTAATATCAAAGGCTTCACCATAACCGTGATAACTATTAGAAGAGTGAACAGGAGCAGTACCACCAAAAGCAGGGTGTTCTGCTACTTTAAATCCAAGGTCTTGAAACATGGAACCCGCTTGAACGTATTCTTGAGGGTTTTCATTGTAAATCATCGCACCAGTGAAGGATCTTTTAAATTGTGATCCACTTCTTAGTGCACCAGGTCTTTGAAAAGCACTCGTATCACCGGATGTTTGTGCTACACCTTGCTCTAATGCACGTCTCTTTGCTGCTTCACGTGTCTTTGCATCATAAATCATATTCTGAAATTCAGGACTTACGTTTGCATTTAAGTCTTTTGTTATTTGTGGTGGGTCAAGAGGAGGAAGGTCCAAAGCTTCAAGTTGTGCATTAATAATTGTAAAAGGATCAGGAGCACCACGCATACCAGCAATTGCCGCAACATCACGCGGAATAGTAAAACCAGGTTTACCGTAACCATTCATAATTGCTACTGCTTCTGCTTTGGTAATAATGCTTTCAGGTGTTCTTAAAACAACAGGTAGTGTTTTGTTTTTAATGTTATCTAAAAGTTCCTTATATCTACGGTTTGCTTTTTCTAATGCTGGTAAGTTATTTCCGTTAAGGTTGGGAAACTCTGAACTACCTCCAGCTTGATTAGGTTTACGATACCACAAATTATTTGGATCACGTGCACCATTTTTAACTTCGTCAGCTAATTGCATACCAATTGTAGTAGCTGCCGTATTAAAGTCCATACCACCTGCTACAGCTAAGTCCACACGTTTACGGTATTCAGCCCTCATACGACCTTGTAAAAAGACACTAGCAGGTGTATTAGGTTTGTTTGAACCGAAACTGGTTACACCATTAGCAATTGTTTTAAAGGAATCAGATTGATCTTTAAAAGTACCCGTAGTGTATTTCTTTTGTTGTTCTACAAAACGTGCACTTAAAACTTTAGCTGCTTCAGGGTCAATACCACTTAAAGCATCAACAGCTTCTTGTGTAATAAAACCATCAGGAATAGCTTCATACTCTTCAATAGCTTTAGCTTTTGCTACTGCTTCATACGTATAACTATTTGCATACTTTTGGATTGATTCTGGTATTCTACCATAAGTCTCCCTAAAAAATTGAACAGCAGCTTCAGCGTTAGCTTTACTACCATCTTCAGTTAAACCTTGTAAGAATTTTTTAGTATCTTCTTTATAACTTAATTCATCAGCTTGAACTTGAGCGGTACGATATTGTGTATCACCACGCTCTCTTGCTATCTTAATAGCACCCATTCTACCAGGGTTACTTTCAGCAAATGTTTTACCGACTTGACCATCAGCTGTATTTAACCTTACACTAGCAATCTGATCAAGTGTAAATAAATATTCACCATTAACACCTCTTGCAGTTGCTAAACCTTCATACCAATCAAGAGCGGCTGATGAACCCTTCTGCCTTCTGATAACACTAAATTGATCAGGTGCATTTTGAACAAATCCAGTAGGGTTTTGAGTTAAAATTGTAGTTGCATTAGCATACCGAGTTTCTTCGGTTAATTTTATCTCACGGTTTTGAGCTTTTGTTTGGATACCTTGGTTAACTCTATTAACAGCTGCTATCCCATCACGTATCATCTCAGGTTTGAGACCTATTACGTTAGTTTTTTGTATAAAGTCCCTTTGAAAATTAGTAACAAAAGCTGCCGTTTCAGCAGAGTTTAAATCACCTGCTTCTAATAAAGCTTTGTTTAGTTGTTGTGGGTAAAGATTAGTTAGGATATAATTACCCCTAGCTTGGTCTAATTTATAACGCCCATTACTATCTAAAGCTCTAGCCTTAGAAATAGCAAGGGGATTACCATTTTTAGCTTGTGCTACATCTAGTTCACTTTGACGTGCTTCTTCTGTAGCTGCTAATTCATACTCACCCAATATCTGTCGGATTACTGGATCAGAAGCTGGGTCAAGGTCAAACTCATTAACTGCTTGTTGAGCAAGTTCATCAGACTTTGCCTCTTGTATCTCTTCATATTTTTTAGTGGCTGTTTCACTAAATTCAGAAATACTCTCAAAGATTTTAGACTGAATGTTCTGATTTATTTCTAATTGGTTTCTAGCAGTCTGAGCATCCATCTGCATTTGACGCATCTCAGTGTTTTGATTCCGAGTTTGAATGTCAAAATTTCTTTGGCGATCAGCTTGTTCTGCTTGTTGGTTTGACCTTACTTCTCTACTGATACGTTCTCTTTGAGAAATATCAGCTTGAGCAGCAGTTCGCATACCTTGTATGACACGATTACTTTCTTCACGCATACGTGAGATAGCAGCATCACTTACTTGTTGTGGGGAGAAACCTCTAGCTTTGGCAGCTCCCCTATATTGAACTTGTTTTGCCATGGTTAGCTAAACCCTCCGTAGTTTGCGTTTAAGTTAAAACCACTTGAAGAAGAAATACCAAGATTTGGGCCACCAAAACCGCCGCCTCCACCAGTACTTCCTATATTAGACCAGTTGCTGTTATAACTTCCTCCACCAATACCACCTGCAATTGCTGTTGCAGATGAAGCTAATCCAGAAAATAGCGGAGCACTAACACTTTGCCTTGTAGGTGCTTGTACAGCTGCTGGTAATACTTTTTGAGGTTTAATAAAAATACGTTCAGGTGCTTGTTCAGGCTTCAATACTTCAGGTGGTCTTTCTGGTCTAATCATCATTGATGCTCTAGCTTGTACATCAGCAGCATAACGCTGTAAACCAATCTGTCTTAAGTTGCGTTGTGATTGCTCAACAGAACTAGATAAACTAGCATCCATAATAGCTGCGTTACGACCTAACGCTGCAATACTAGATTGTACTGCTTTATTACGTGAATTACCAGCTTGACCTAATGCAGCCCTACCTTCGTTCTGTAGCTGATCAACAAGCATACCTTGACGACTGAAAGCATCTTCAGTGTAAAGTTCATTTAATGCTGATTGTTCAGCTTCATAAGCTTGCTTTGATGCAAGATCATTATACGCAAGACGGCTTTCAGTATTGTCTACAGACTTACCGTATTGTTTGATTGCAGATAGGTACTGATACTCTTGAATCTCAGTTTGATACCTCCAGTTCCTTAGAGCAGTATCATACTCATACTGTCTATTCCTTTGGTAGTTTGCTACATCAACTTTGAATGCTGCCTTATTATATTCATTTGTCTCTTTGGCTGCATCTTCAGCAGCTTCCATTTGTTCTTTGTAAGCTTTTTCAGCTGCTCTATTAGCTTTATCGGCCTGATTTGCACCAAGTAAGCCAGTAATACCAGAACCAACAACAGAAGCAATAGCTCCAGCACCAATTACAATATTCATCTCTAGCCCAGATTCAGCTAGTTGTTCGTCTAATAGACTCCACCCTTTGGGATTGAATTCAATGTCAAACATTAAGACCTCCTATAAAAACGTGGGGAATAGTTACCTTCCCACATCATTGACACCAACGATACAGGGTATGGAAAATTACTTGTCACTTTTAATTCAAAATTAGTATTACGTTGATGGATAGGTACAGTAAATATGTATTCAGGTTTTACTGGATTAGTTGATGCTAAATATTCGTCAGCAATAGTAACATCTTTGACAAGAACCCACTCCTTAGAACTGTTTAACAGTGTCTTAAAAGTTAAAGCACCGTTTCTATTAGCAGATACTTTTACTCTAGCAATAGTTAATGCTGCTGTATAATCAGTAGTAGTAGCATCACGTCTAAAATAAAATTTAGGTAATGTTATATCGAGGTCATAGGGATAACCTACAATAATACCGTTAGCAAGGTTTGTCTGATCTTTTTGTACTTCAAAATAGTTGTTACTGCCATCAAACTTAGGCGTACCTTTTAAAGCAGTACCTTCTTCTGAACCAGGTTTACCGACTAATATAGTAGAGTGTACTTCAGAAATAGGTGTGAAAGGTACATATATTTTGGTTACATCGTTTACTGCATCATAAACTACAGCAGAACCACCCCCAAGATGTTGTGGTCTACAAGCAAAATCCAAACAAGGACTACCAGAAATGCTGCTTGCATTAGCTGTAACTTCTCCGGTTGGAATCTCATCTAGTGTTATTGTCTGTAGTGTGTATTCATCTTCATGTTGTATGATTAATGTTACATCATCATTCAGAATACTGGCCGATTGAATTGTACCATTGACTTGCCATTTAGTCCAAGCTTGAAATTGATTCTTTTCTCCATCATTATAGTATCTAAATAGATATGTATAAGATGAATGGTTATCAACTAAAACAGCTAGGGAGTTCTGAGGACTTACAATCAGATCGTTTACGGTATCAGGAATCCATTCTAAGACCTGCTTACTAATATCAACAACTGTAGGGTTCTCCTCAACACCTCTTAATTGTAAAGAAAATACCTTGCTATAAGTTGCCACTTTACTGACAAAAACAGCAGTCGTACCTACATCACGTGGTTCTATATTAGGATCCATTTCGTAGTTAGATATGGTTCTAATGACAGTAGTAGATGGTGTGAGGGTACTTGTGTCCGGTGAGAACACTTGAAATTGTTGACGTTCTCCAAATAGTGTCAAACCTTGTGGTGATGGTAGTACACTGAATAGTTTTACAGGACGTACACTAGATACACTAAGATCAATAGGGTCTGAGTCAATTTGTGTTAAAGCAGACTTTACAAAAAAATTATAAGGATCATTGGCAACACCAAAGATAATGTTATCTTCAGACAATACACCAAATCTATTGTTATAGAAAAAAGATGCTGTAATTGCACTGCCAATAAAGGAAGGGATAGGACTGGTTACATCATCTCCTGCAAGCCTATCCTTCCATGCAATGGGTCCGAAAGTAAATGTTGTTGCTCCTGTGTTAGATAACTCATGTGGCATAGTAGTACCACTGAGTCCAGGGCTAGCATCGCGAGCAACTGTTTCTTTCCAAAAACCACGCCCTCTATTTAACGTAGTATCATAAGCAACGAATCTAACATAGTAGTCATCTTCAGCAGCATCACTATTCAAAACTTTTACGTTATGACCAGTAAAAGATTCAAGAGGTAGTTTAGACACTTCAGTTACATCATCTTCAAATGCTTCTAGTGCTGTGTTATTAAGACCACCTCTAGCGTCTATTGAAAAGCCTACAGGAGTACCTGTGACTGCACTGTAATTAGTTATAACGTTGTTACTACCAGTACCACGTTTGATGACAATACTGTTGTTGTAACCTTCTAAATACCAGATACCATTAAAATCTGAGTTAGATGCGGTGTGCTGTGCTTCAATTACACTTTTAATTTTATCGATAAGATGATGGTTTGTATTAACATTAGCAGCATCATACAACAACATATCATCAAATGTTGTACTTGCTTGTGCGGTCACCTTAGCTTCAATACCTTGAATAGTAACAGTATATTCAAAAGAGTCTATAAGTGTAAGTAGTTTAAGTGTAGCAACTGACTTAGCAACAAACGTACCTGCTGCCTGCATAGCAGTTGTTACAGTTTTGTTTGTAATAATTGTTGTATCTTGAATACTACGGAAATGATAATCATTTTCATTAGTACCTGTTAGATATGTAGTATCAATAGCACCACCACCTGGAGCAGTCACTGTACACCAAGTACCTGTCTTAGTCCATACATAAATATTAGTACCTTTGATGGCTCCAATATATGACTGAGAAGATGATCGGTCAATAGAGAACCAGGTAGCATTATCTAATTCAGTTTTGGTAAAAGCTGTTCCATTCTGTTTTTTCAGATGATCAATAAACTTCATTCCAGGTCTTTTTAATAGACCATAAGTAGCATCAGGGTATCCGTTAATACACTCTGATACCTGACCTTCTAGTTTTTTGTCGTCATTTTGTTTAGAGACACCACCAAGAAAATTAGGTGTCAGTTGTGTTACTACTGGCATTATCGCATTAATGTATTAAAAGGACTGTAGCTTTTGTAAAAATTACCTTCTTGAGGTGCACCAAAGAAACTATAATCACCTTGATTACAATCATATTCTAGTGCCATAGCTCTAGTAAAAGCTTCTTTTTGCTGTAGCATTTGATATTGATTAGGATCACCTAATACTCTACTACAAAATACTACGGCTGCTCTTGATACAATATAGGATTGGATTGGTTTTGGTAGATATTCATACTCCCATTCCCAAACAATATCAAGATAAAAAGTTTCTCCGCTATCCCATACATCAGTATGTTCAATTGTATCGTAAAGGAAGCCTCCACGATTCACTGCATTACGTCCGTGATTTGCTGTGTAATCTTGACTAAGATCAACTTGAATTGCATTAGGAGGGATAGCAATTTTCTTTGTACTAGCATCAGGTTGGATACTTGTATAATTCCGTTCAATATTAAATGTCCAGCCTTCAGACTGTACTTCACGTGAAACTTCAATTAAAGTATTATATGCAATCGCAACTTCCGGGTTGGTTTGTGTTTCTACTTTATAAGAAACAACTGATTTAACTAAAGTTGTGCTGGCTACTGTTTGAGAAATATTAACAGTATAGGTATATGTCTCAGGTGTTGTACCTTGAGCAACAGCAGCAGTGGCAATAGATGTGTAATTGGCTACACCAGTACCTGTGATATAAGTACCAACAGCAATAGCAGGTTCTTCAGTGGTTAAAGTAGTACCACTAATAGAGCCTACGAATGATTCTGTAGGTTCCAGTACATATGTAGATTCAGTTGTTAGAGTGTTCACGGGAGCCTGACCAACTGACGCCAGGATCTGATTAACAGCTTGAAGCTTAGTGTTGGAGCCAGTAGTAGGAGAAGGCATAATTTGATAATGAGTATTATTCTCAATAAATAGTTAAAAAAAAGGAGCCTCCGAAGAGACTCCCGTATTACATAAAAATTAGAAGGTAGAAGGAGCAGAAGCACCAACATACAGCTCAACAGACGCAGCAGGGTTGAGATAATCACAGCCACAGGCCATGCGTCCCAGCATAACATCACCCTGATAAATCACGGAGACATCTCCACTGGTTACTTGAACCTGAGGACCAATTGATTCAACCATACCGGCTGCTTCTTTCTGGAAGATAAGTCCACAAGACTTAGATCCAAATTCAGTAGCAGTACCGTAATCGTTGTTGATTCCAGTTTGTGCACCAGAAGCATCTTCAAGGGTTTCACCCACGAAGTCACCAACGTTACCAGGTGCGGTTACACCAGTTGTACCACCGTAAGCAGTACCATACTTACCAAGGAACGGAATGTTCATTGACTTGTAGATCTTGATACCAGCGATTTCGATGATACCTTGACCGGACTGCAAGGTAGAACCTTGTACATCACGATTCACCAAACCATTAGTACCAACAGCTTGGATCAGTTCATAGTACTGACGGGGGTTCAAAACGGCCACACGGCCATCAGAAGAAACTCCCTTTTCGTCCAAAGCAGACGCAGCATCATAGAATGCAGTTACCAGGTTAGCAGCAACATAAGCATCAGAATCGTTAGTAGTAGCACCAACACGAATCTGAGTACCACCGGGCTCAACATAGTTAGTAGCACTAACAGGAGAAGCCTTACGTGCACCACGGGCAATAGCACGGAATGCAAGGCGGTCATACTTTTCTGCCAAGGCGTAGCCGATTTTACGACTAATTTCTGAGCGCAGATCGTAGTGAGCGAGAACTTCGTCAAGCTCATAAACGAAAGCGGAGCTGATCAAAAGGTCATCACAAGTGATGGTCTTCTCAGCTACTGGAGGAGCATTGTTGCTATCTCCAAGAATAGAATTACCAGGAGTATGGAATTCACTTTTGGTGCGTCCAGTGAAGATGAACTGCAAAGATTTGCCGTTCTTCAATGTACGCTTCATGATCAAATCCCTAGCGATTGTATTTCGCTGGAATCCTTTGAACATCTCACCTGAAAATAATTTCAAGTAAAGAGCACGGGTATCACCCGCCAAGTTAGCCTGTCCCAGCTGAGTTAGCTGAGCGGGGTTAACAGAAGATTGAAAAGCCATTTTAAAAAGAGAGTAATAATATATCGACTCTCAAAGATCTTTGAGTTATTTAATTTGTATTGTGGTCTATCCCACCGTCCAGACGGCAAAGGGTATCCGCGTACGGGCCAATGCCAATAGTGATGAGGGGAATTGCACCCCTCTTTAGATCTATCTCACTTGGTGTACTTTACACCGCGATAGCAATATGTCTTGCCTTGCATAGTATTCTCCTTTTAAGAAGATCTAACTGTCCCGTTCCATACAGCTAGTGTCATGCGTCCATTGATTTATTAAAAGATACTTCTAATACCATTCTATCTAAATCAGATTTTAATCTTATTAAAGCTTCTTGTTCTGAGGGATCACCACCAGGCCAAGTTTCTAGATATTTAGATACTGCTTTATGTGTTAAAACAATCCAAGTATCATTAACTGTTATTTGAAAGAATTCCATAAATCAATGAATGAACGGACGTATATTTATGCAAGGTCTAGTGGGAAATTGTGTGCATTACGTTCATGCATAACTTCCATACCCAAGCCTGCTCTGTTGAGTACATCTGCCCAGGTACTAATAACGTGAGTGTTATTATCAACAATAGATTGATTAAAGTTAAAACCATTTAGGTTGAAGGCCATTGTGCTAACGCCCAAAGCAGCAAACCAAATACCGACAACTGGCCAAGCAGCCAGGAAGAAGTGAAGGGATCTACTGTTATTAAAAGAAGCGTATTGGAAAATAAGCCGACCGAAGTAACCGTGAGCAGCAACAATGTTGTAGGTCTCTTCTTCTTGGCCGAATTTATAGCCATTGTTATGAGATTCAGTTTCAGTTGTCTCGCGAACGAGACTGGAAGTAACGAGTGAGCCATGCATTGCACTGAATAGTGAGCCACCAAACACACCAGCCACTCCAAGCATGTGGAAGGGGTGCATCAGGATGTTGTGCTCAGCCTGGAACACCAACATGTAGTTGAAGGTTCCAGAGATGCCCAAAGGCATGGCGTCAGAGAAAGAACCCTGACCGAAGGGGTAGACCAGGAACACTGCAGATGCAGCAGCAACAGGTGCGCTGTATGCAACAAAGATCCACGGCCTCATTCCAAGTCGATAACTAAGTTCCCATTCTCGTCCCATGTAAGCGTAGATACCGATAAGAAAGTGAAAGACGACAAGCTGGAAAGGTCCGCCGTTGTAGAGCCACTCGTCGAGACTTGCTGCCTCCCAGATTGGGTAGAAATGTAGACCGATGGCGTTTGAAGATGGGACGACTGCTCCGGAGATGATGTTATTTCCGTAGAGAAGTGATCCTGCAACTGGTTCTCTGATTCCATCGATGTCTACTGGTGGCGCGGCGATAAAGGCAATAATGAAGCAGGTGGTAGCAGCAAGTAGTGTAGGGATCATTAGTACTCCGAACCAACCAACATAAAGTCGGTTGTTAGTACTGGTTACCCAGTCACAGAAGTTGTCCCAAACATTGCTTTGGTTTTGTAATTGAATTGTAGTGGTCATTAAATTAATAGTGCATTGTGTTTTTGTTCTAGTAAGTAAGACCAGTTTAAAGACTTGGCTGTCTAGAGCTATGCAGGGAATTGCACCCTGCTTATTCTATTTAGCTTGGCCTGAAATAAGTTACCGTCGAATGCCACTCATCACTGCCGTTAGTATTGAAACTGTTTCCAGCTCCGGCAGGTGTGGTAGTACCTGAGTTGGGTATGACCGCGTAAGCAATCATCAATGAACTGCGATATGTGGTAAAAAAGCCACCGCTTCTTGAGCCAGAAGCAAAGCCAACAAGCGTCAATCCACTTGGAGCTGTGCAACTCGTGATCTGATCATCATCTAGATAACCACCTGAAATTTGCAGAGAATAATTCTCAGCAGTTCCTGTACTATCCGCATTACTCGATGGGACGACCGGATCACCTGAGTTGCCATCAGTAAAAGCGTAAGGATCGTTATTAAAATCAACGCTGACCGTACCTGTTGAGCACCTAAAGATCACCAACGCACCAGCTTCTGTATCACTATCAGAAGTGACAGAAACGGTGCCTTCGTTGCTTGTGGCAATCCTGACTTGTTCTTTATAACTCGGATCGTTATC
>VMHT01197253.1_pt1 | contig 18645 bp, 27 predicted proteins | sample 4693611 | NCBI WGS metagenome assembly VMHT01 (sample SAMN12280063, study PRJNA550983) | marine metagenome | isolation source: seawater sampled from same location over 5 years 0.02-0.2 micron viral filtrate | place: USA: collected off the coast of southern California halfway between the port... ...
AAAAAAGTTTATTCAATGATCTACAAAGAACATTAGCTCCAGACATAAATGCTCTTATAATTAAGAGGATGCAAGACTTAGGTTATGCAAGAAACAAACAGCACCAAGAATATTTAACCGTATTCTCTGATTTATTAAACGAAAACGATAAATCTATTGAAGCTCAGTACATACAAAATAAGTTTAAAGACAATGGTTTCGTCGATCAAGTAAAGTTGTTTGTTAAAAAAATACTTAGAAAGTATGGTTACTTTAATATAGACTTTAATAAAGCTGAAGATGTTGTACAGTTTATGAAAGAATATTCAAGCAGTGTTAAAAAAGGTAAGCTTTCAGATAGTTTAGCAAATGAAATAGGTCAATTAACTGAAGAGTCTGCAACATACACAGGTGATGCACAAACATCATTAGGTGAAATTGATTCTAATTTAGTAAACGATATATATAGAGAGCAAGGTATAACAAATCTAAGTGCGTTTGAAATGCTAAACGTTTTAAGACCTACGGCTGAAGGTATTGCTCGTAGATACGATCAAAGACCTAACTATTCAGAGTTTGCAGATATACTAGCAGATGAAATACAAACTGGTAAAAGAGGTATGCTTGATGTTATTAGAAGTTATCCTGAATACGTAAAACAACAACAAGCTAAAGGTTTAAACCCGGCTCCAATATCTGGTTACATTAATAATTCTTTTTCTACAAAAACAGGTTTTAAAAGATACGTGGAAATAGCTGATAGAATTTTAGGTAAAGATGAAGGCAGTCAATTTACAACAAGCATAGATGATACAACTCAACAAATAGCGGATCAACCTTCTGAAACAACTAGACGTAAGGCAGTTACAAAAATAGATCCTAGAGATATAGTAAAACCTAAGTTTAAAAAAGCTTATAATGAAACTGTAACTTTAGACAAAGTAAATCTTGAAAACCCAAGTTTTAAAAAAATAAAAGGACAGGGTGAAGCTATAATGGCTGAAGCTGTAGGTATACCTGTTAGTAAATTAAAGCCAGCTAATAATTTTAGTAAAGATGATTTAGCAAAAGCATCTAAGTTTATATTTGATTCTAAAGCTTTATTTAGAAAGCTTATGCCAAAAGGCGCTGTATTAGAAGCTGCTTCAGATAAATTAATAGGTACGTCAACTGGTGTTCAAAAATCTTTATTAAACGCTTATTACACTAAGCAAGACAGAGCTGATAACTTATATCCACATGCTTTAGATAAACTAAACGATACTCAATTTTTAGAGAAAGCTGGTATAGATAAAAATGGTAATCCAATAAAAGGTTTATCACCTAGATCGGCTGAAGCACAAGTACAGAAAGCTTTATTAAACTTAGGTGATAAGTTGATAACAAATACTATAATTAAAGAACAATTAAAACAACTAGAAGCTTCACCAAATGTTATTCAAGATATAGCTGCAGGTACTCAAGAAATACAACTAAGTCAAACAAGTATAGATTTAGCAAACGAGTTTGATTTACTAGAAACATACCCTGGTGTACGAGAAAACGCAGCGAAAAGTATAGACGCTGGTATTCAAGCTAGTGATTTTTATTTTGATGGTTTTTATAAATATATTTATCCTGTGTTTGAGAAAAATCATCCAGGTTTACTAACGGCTGGTGAAACTTACAATGGTATTAATTTAAGAAACTACAAGCCAGTTTTATATTATTTAAGAGAAAAGTTTCAAAGCTTAAAATATTCAAAAGGTAATTATCCTAAAAGAGATTTTGCTACGCATATTGGTAAGACAGTAAAAGATATACAAAAAAATAAATCAAAGATACCTGAGTATAATGAACAAGCAGGTATAAACTTTGATGCTTTTTGGAATAACATAAATGAGATATTAACTAAAAACCCTGAAGCACTTGGAGTTGTTTTACAATTTTTAGAAAACGCTATAAGTTCTAAAACACATCCACATAGAGGTGGCGCAGAATTTACACACTATGATCAAACTAATACTGGTAAGGTTTATTTAGAGCATGCGTTGCAGAACAAAGCAGCTTATGTAACATTGATACGTTCTATCATGGATAAAAGCAAGAGTTTCCAGTCTACACTAGCTGGTGTAAAAAAGAATTATAAGCTTATTGGTATAAACTACGCTGACAATAAAAAGCTAGATCAAAGTGCTTTAAAAAATGATATGGATCTCACTGGTGAGTGGAACGTGTTTGACAACAACTGGTTTGAAAGATATTTTAATGAAACAATGGCTGCTTTAAATTTTGTAAGTACACAGAACTTAATAAACGCACAAACAGGTCAATCGTTTTTAGAAGAGTTTAATATAAACAATGAAGGTATGAAAATATCTCCAGAGTTACAGATGTCTATAAATGAAGTTGATAAAAACTCTAAAATACTAGAAGCTAAACAACAAGGTAGATTAAGAAACAAACCTGAAAAAGGTATTAGTGTTTTTGACTTTGATGATACGCTAGCTCAAACAAATAGTCAAATTTTAGTTACCATGCCAGAAGGTAATACGATGAAAATAAATGCAACAGAGTTTGCTTTACAGTCTGCGGACCTTGAAGCTGCTGGTGCTACTTTTGATTTTAGCGAATTTAATAAAGTTATTGATGGTAAAAAAGGACCATTGTTTGAATTAGCTTTAAGAAGACAAGATAAGTTTACTAGTAAAGATATATATATACTAACAGCTAGACCACAAGAGGCGGCTTACGCGATACACGCTTTCTTAAAAGGTATTGGTCTTGAAATACCTATAGATAATATTACTGGTTTAGAAAACGGTACTCCAAAAGCTAAAGCTGATTGGATAATAGACAAAGCGTCTGAAGGGTATAACAACTTTTATTTTGCTGATGATGCTTATAAAAATGTTAAAGCAGTTCAAGATGTTTTAAATCAAATAGATGTTAAGGGTAAAGTTCAACAAGCTAAAATTCAATTAAGTTTAAGTAATGACTTTAACAATATAATAGAAGAAACTAAAGGTGTTGAAGCTCAAAAGAAGTTTTCTGATGCAGCAGCAAAATCAAGAGGAAACGCTTCAGATAAGTTTAAGTTTTTCTTACCTCCAGACGCTGAGGACTTTGTAGGTTTAATATATTCTTTCTTAGGTAAAGGTAAAAAAGGTGAATCACAATTAAAGTTTTTTGAAACACATTTAGTAAAACCTTTTTCAAGAGCAATGCAAGAGATAAATAGTGCTAAGCAAGTTTACGGTAGTAATTACAGGATGCTTCAAAAGAAATACCCTGAAGTTAAAAAGCTATTATCAAGAAAGACGGCTTATAATGATTTTACACATGATGCTGCTATTAGAGTTTATTTATGGGATAAGTTAGGTTACAAGATACCTGGTATATCTAAAACAGATCAAGTTAGATTATCTAACATAGTTGCTAAAGATGTAGACTTAAAGTCTTATGCTGAAATACTAAACAACATAACTGGTAAAAAGAACTTTCCAGAGCCAAACGAAAACTGGGTTATAGGTAGTATAGTATCTGACATAAATGATATAACTCAGAAAGTTGGTAGAAAAAAATACCTTTTAGACTGGATAGAAAATAAAAATGAAATATTTAGCAAAGAGAATTTAAATAAAATAGAAGCTATATACGGTGAAACTTTTAGAAGTGCGTTAGAAGATATATTATACCGTATGGAAAACGGTACTAATAGACAAAGTGGTACTAACAAGCTTACTAATTCGTTTTTAAACTGGGTTAATAATTCTGTAGGTGCTATAATGTTCTTTAACTTTAGATCAGCAACTCTACAAACAATATCATTGTTTAACTTTATAAACTGGTCTGATAATAACCCTGTTAAATTTGGTAAAGCTATATTAAATACTAGACAGTATGCTAAAGATTTTGCTATGATATTTAATTCAGACATGCTACAGCAGAGAAGAAGAGGTTTACAGACAGATGTAAATGAAGCTGAAATAGCTAGAGCAATGAACTCATCAAATAATAAGCCAGCAGCTATACTAAGGTATTTATTACAAAAAGGTTTTATACCTACTCAAATGGCTGATAGTTTTGCTATAGCTTCAGGTGGCGCAACTTTTTATAGAAATAGAATAAACACTTATTTAAAACAAGGTTTATCACAAAAAGAAGCAGAGTCAAAAGCGTTTGAAGATTTTGCTGAGGCTTCTGAAAAAGCACAGCAGTCAGCTAGACCTGATATGATCTCGCAACAACAAGCAAGTCCACTAGGTAGATTAGTATTAGCTTTTCAAAATACACCAATGCAGTATATGAGATTAACTAAGAAAGCTTTTCTCGATATTAAAAACGGTAGAGGTGATTGGAAAACTAATGTATCTAAATTAGTATACTATGTAGCAATACAGAATTTAATATTCTCTATGTTATCTAATGCTATGTTTGGTATGTTATTTGAAGATGAAGAAGAAGAAATGTGGGATAAGAAAAAAGGTAGAGTAATAAATAACATGATGGACACTGTGTTAAGAGGTTCTGGTGTTTATGGAGCTGTAGCATCTACTATAAAGAATATGATAATGAGATTTTCATATGAAGCTAATAAAGATAGAAATCCAGATTATACTTACGTGATGATAGAAGGTTTAAACTTATCACCACCAGTTGGATCTAAAGCAAGAAAATTATATAATGCTTTACAATCATACAAGTTTGACGCTGATGAAATGAGAGAAGCTGGTTTTAGCTTAGATAATCCAGGTTTATTAGCTATTGGTAATGTACTATCAGCTACAGCAAACATACCTTTAGATAGAGCAGTAATGATAATGAATAATATAAAAGAAGCTTCAGATAGTGAAAATGAAGCATGGCAGAGAATTGCTATGGTACTAGGTTGGAATACTTGGGATGTAGGAGTTGATCCTTATGGTGATCTAGATGTGCAAACTGGTCCAAAGAAAAGAACCGTTAAAGGTAAAAACACTAAAAAAAGAGAAGTAAAAAAGAGAAATTAAGTGTAATAATAAAAAGATAAACCGACTTTACTATGAAAAAACTAATAATAATCTTAGCGCTGCTAATATCTAGCAATGCTCATTCCCAATTTATTGAAGAATTATACAAAGACTTTTTAAAGTATGGTACGTTCTATGCGGCTGGTAATATAGAAAACGCACAAGCTGTTAAGCCGAACTACTTTATACGTACCAATCCAGATGATTTTTACGGTATACCCCAGGTAGAAGATAGAGCTAACTATCACCCTTATAACTATAGATATGGTTTTGGTATACGTAAGCTAGCTCGTTTTGATTACGAAGTAAAACCAGGGACTTTTTGGACTGGTGATAGTAAAAAAGAAAAACAAATAGGTTTATCAGCACCTACATCAGCTGTTCAAGGTTTAGAATATTTGTTACATTATGAAAAAGAAAGACATAATGGTACTATATTTACAAATAAAAGATTATTCGCTAGACACACTGGTGATTACCATATAGCTAAATTTGAAGCTAGAGAAACAGGTAAGATAGATTTTAAATACACATCTGGTGAATTAAGAGCCAGGTTACCTATTGGTAAGAAGTTTAGTATATCTGCAGGAGCAATATACCGTACACATGAACGTCCTTATGGTTATAACCCGGTAGAGATATGGTTAAATGAGCAAGATGAAAATGGTAATGCTGTAAATCCATGGTATACTCTAGGTTTTGAATATGGTTACGATGATATATACTATTCACAAAACGATGAGTATGGAAATGAAACATATGATTGGTATTGGGTTAATGCACAAGGAGATATTGTAGCTTATACTGATGCTGATTTTAGAGATAGAATAATGCCTAGTCTATTAAATAGATACAATCAAGAAGCTTGGGCTGATTTAGATCCTTTTGCTGAGATTGCACCTATTGTAGGTTTTGATTTCTATCATTACAAAGCTAACTTTTGGCTTCATGCCTATGGTAGCTGGATATTACCTTATCATAAATATATAAAAGGTAACGAAGATTTTAGCTATTTACATAGAAACAGCTGGGGTCTAGGTGGTCACAATGATTTGCTTGAAGGAGAGCAATGGAGTGATTACCAAGCAGGTCTAGTATTTGGTGTTAAAATTAGCAAATCATTTGGTTTGTTTATTGAAGGAGAATACACTAAGTTTTGGGATTCAGAAATGTTTAACTCTAACATTGGTATAAACTATACCTTTAGATAAAAATGGAAGAATTATCAGAAAAGTCACAGGTAAAACTTGACATAAAAACATTAATAGGTATAATCATAGGTATTATATCTGTAGCTGGTATTTGGTTTGATTTAACAGCCAAAATAGGTGCTATTGACTCTACACTTGTTAGATTAGAATATAATCAAACGTTAAATGATGAATTTAGAATTAAATGGCCTAGAGGCGAAATGGGTGCACTACCTGATGATGCTAAGCAAGATTTAAGAATTGAATACCTACAGAAAGATGTAGAAAAACTTATAGCAACAATTGAAGAATTAAAAGAAAAATAAAATGGCAAAGCAACTATCAGAAGAAACTAAAGTAACATTAGATTTAAAAACACTTGGGTTAATTGGAGCCGGTATAGTTAGTTTAGCTACCATGTGGTTTACATTACAATCAGATATAGCTTTAGCTAAGGAGCTACCTGAACCGGTTATCGATAGAATAGAATATGATCTAAAAGACGAGTTAATACGTCAGACCATTATGGATACTCAAGAAGATGTAGAAGCAATGAGGGATCAACTAGATAAGATCGATGAAAGATTATACGAAATACAAAAAAATAAATAATGAAATACTTAACTTTATTCTTAATACCATTTTTATCATTTAGTCAATCTGATGTGCCTGATGAATATTGGATAGATGATACAAATTTTGAAGATAAAATAAATACTAATAACGCTTTTGGTGATGATGAGATTAAGCCTGTTGTTATAGAGTTTTGGGCTAAGTTTAATGAAGCTAATTGCTTTGCTGAATGGGAAGAATTAGAAGATGCTATTTACTATAGAGTTGATATAGCTAAAGCACCTGAAGCAAAAAAGAAATACAGGGTTCGTATGGCGCCCACAGTAATGATATTTAAAGACGGTATAAAAGAAACTGTTTTTAAAGCTGGTTTAGATTTAACATTACCAGCAGACTTAAACGATATTCAAGAAGCCATTAATGAAATTAATAACGCAAGTAAATTTTAAATTATGTGTCCTATTTGTAATGGGTACTGTGGCGTTTGCTAACGCTCAGTTACTACAAGAAAAAGATAAACAACTACATTTTGCAGCAGGCTCTTTAGCTAGTGCAGCAGGTTATACGTATGTTTTTAAAAAAACAAAAAATAAAAACAAAGCTTTATTAGCTGGTATAGGTTCATCTATATTAGCTGGTACAGTGAAAGAACTAATAGATTCATCACAACCTAAAAATAGGTTTGACACAAGAGATCTAACCGCAACAGCACTCGGCGGAATAACTATGAGTGTTACAATTAATTTATTTAATAAAAAAAAGTATGTGGAAATTAACTAAACAATACTGGAAAGATATGTGGAAAGCTTTATGGAGTAAAACTACTATCGACGAAAAAGCTATTGCTACATTAGCTGAGATTAAAAAAAGAAAAAAGCTTACTGAAGCAGAAATAAAAGATGTCATTAGCGCTATAAAGCAAGTGGGTAATCAAATAGACGATATACCAGGGGCTTTGAAAGGTAAAGCTAGAAAAGGTAGAAAATAATGGATAAAATAAGTAAACATATAAGCTACAAAGAAGGTGTGTATAGCAGAACAGCAGAGAGGCTTGGATTAAAAAATGACCCCTCTGATGATCATTTAGCTAATATGAAGATTATTGCTGAAAAAGTATTTGAACCTCTTAGAATACACGTAGGAGGTCCTATAAAGATCAATTCGTTTTATCGTGGACCTGAACTTAACAAAGCTATTGGCGGAAGTTCTAAATCACAGCATTGTCACGGACAAGCAATTGATATTGATGATACTTATGGTAACGCTAGTAATGCAGAAGTGTATAACTGGATTAAAGCAAATTTAGATTATGATCAAATGATATGGGAATTTGGTACTGATGAAAACCCTAACTGGGTACATGTAAGTTATGTAAGTCCTGAATCAAATAGAAATAGATGTTTGAAAGCTTATAAAGATAATGGTAAAACTAAATACATGGTAATATGAGATTAAAACACCCTTACAATATAGTAACTTTTTTAGTAGGTTTCGCTCTTTTTATGTTGTTAGTCGCTATAAGCGGTTGTACAGTATATAAAGTACCTAAGCCTAATATTACACACGTGTTAGCTATAACTACTGAGGGTGATACTCTAAAACTACCAATAGATGTTATAAGACCTATATATAATTATAATAACGTTACTTATCCTAGAACTAATTATTATCCTTATCATAATTATTATTATAAACCACATAATAATATTAATAATTGGAAACCAATTGGAGGAGGTAATAGTAATTATAACAACAATAATAACAACACAACACCAGTAACACCTACGGTAAAACCTAGCAGTAATGTTGCTACACCACCGGTACCAGTTAATCCTAGAAAAAATTAATATGTATACTCAAAAAAATAATCCTTTTAAAGTAACAAGTTGTGGTAGACGTAGAACGTTTATGCAAGACGGTGGTGAATCACCCTTGAAAGACAAACAAGGTAGAGCTGAGCGTAAAGAGTTTAGAGTAGAAAGAGCTGCTGAAAGAAGATCTAAAAAAGGTAAAGAACCTAGAAGAACTATTGGGCCAGGTAAAAACTTTAACAAAGCAAATCCAACTGGTACAGGTGCTGATGCAGGTGGTGGTATGACACAAAAAGGTGTTAATGAGTATAAAAGAAAAAATCCAGGTAGTAAATTAAAAACAGCAGTAACAACTAAGCCTTCAAAGCTTAAACCTGGAAGTAAAGCTGCTAAAAGAAGAAAATCGTTTTGTGCTAGATCAAAAGGTTGGACCGGTGAAAGAGGTCGAGCTGCTAGACGTAGATGGAATTGTTAAATAAATAATTATGGGAAAAAAAGGATTGTGGGCAAATATGCACGCTAAAAGAAAAAGGGGTGAAGCACCAGCAAAACCTGGTGACAAAGATTACCCAACAGACAAAGCTTTAAAAGACTCAGCTGCTAAAATGAAATCTCCATTTAAAATGAAACCTAGTCCATCAGCATTAAAATGCTGGAAAGGATATAAAAGAAAACCTGGTACTAAAGAGTTTTCTCCAGGTAGTTGTGTTAAAAAATAAATATTATGTGGGCATTATTTAAAGATAAAAACGAAATAAACGAAAAGAACGTTATAGGATTTATGTCATTTATAGTAATGACATTATTTGCTATTGCAGATCTTGTTACAAGCTTTTTATTTGTAGATGGACAATTAGTAATAAATGAAGTAATATACAATTCGTTTGTATGGGTTACTTTAGGTTGCTTTGGAATATCTGCTTTTGAAAAAGTAAAGAAATAAAAAAGGGGCTCTCGCCCCTTTAATTTTATCCGTCACAACTTACACAATCTTCACTAGTGGCTTGAGCCGCTATATCTCCTCTCAGTACTGACTCAGTACGCATATAATACAAAGTCTTAATACCTTTTTTATGAGCCTCAAGATGAACCTTATTTATAAACTTTGGTTCTGCTTGAGATGGAAACGCTAAGTTCAAACTCACAGATTGGTCTATATACTGTTGCCGTATACCTGCTTGATTAACTAATTCTAACTGATTAATCTCTTTGAAGGTTTTGAATACCTCTTTGATGGGTATATCGTGATCTCCTAATGTAATTTTGTCTAATGCTTTTACATTTTGGATTGATCCACCGTCCTCTAATATTTGTTGCCATATTTCACTTGTGTTTAAATCATGATTTTTTAATACTTCTACTAAAGTTGGATTTTTGCGGATGAAAGTTCCTTTTGCACTTTGGTCTGTAAAGACGTTAGCTGCCCACGGTTCAATACCCGGCGAAATATTGCCAGCAAGCTTGCTATTGCTAACAGTAGGAGCAATAGCCCGTAGGTGAGTATTACGAAAACCACTTCCAACACACCAGAGAGGTTCTCCATAAGTGTCTGCCAGTGCCATACTAGCTCTTTCGCTTTCAATTTTAATTTGCGAGAATATTCTTCTTGTTTCATATTGTGCTAATAATCCTTCGAAAGGTATTCCTTTTTGTTGTAAGTATGTATGCCAACCTAGAACACCTAAACCTAGTGCTCTACCTTTTTCAGCAGATCTCACAGCATTTTCAAATCCCCTTCTGTTTTTTGCTTTTTGTATAAATTCCTCTCATACACCATCTAAAAACCCTACGCTATCGTATATAAGATTACTATCTTTCCACTCATGATATTTAGCTAGATTTAAACTAGATAAACAACATACAAAACTGTGGTTTTCATCTGTGTGTAATACTATCTCTGAACATATATTAGTCATAAAGACCTTCAGAGCATTATCCTTATAAGCTGATGGGTTTTGTTTATTAACATTACCCTTAAACATTATATAAGGCTCACCAGTTGCTTTACGTTTTTGTAGTAATTTACTCCATCTACGTCTAGCAACCTTATCACCGTCTCTAAGCTTACGCATAAACTTATCACCGATAATAGCACACTGATGTAAATTTAATGACTGTCTATTAATATCACCCTTAGGTTCTCTAATCTCTAACCAGTCTTCAAAATCAGCGTGATCTATATTTAAATTAACCGATGCAGCACCTCTACGAACAGCACCTTGATTTGTAGCTAATATACTTGAATCGTATATCTTACAAAAAGGTACAGTACCGTCAGATGTACCATTACCAGTTATCTTTGCCCCTGCGGGACGAATTTGATTTATACCTATACCAACACCACCACCATGTTTAGCTAGTAGCATCATTTCTAGATTTTTATTACCGATGTCTAAAATAGAATCTGCAACATCGATACCAAAACAAGATATAGGTAAACCCCTTTCAGTACCTGTATTACTAAGAACAGGACTAGCAAGACACAACCAACCTTTCCAAATGTAGTCAAAAAATGTTTCCTCCATCTCCGGTTTCTGTAATCTTTGCGCAACTGTTCTAGCAACTCTTCGGTACGCTTCTCTTGGCGTTTCTCCATTGTATAAATATCCTCCTTGAATAGTTTTTTTATATACTTCTGATGAGGCCCACTCTGGGTAATCCTCACCTTTTTTCCATCTGTTACTCCACATATTATTTTATTAAATGATTTATCCAGGCAACCAAGCCATTTATATTTAGCGCAACAAGGTTCCATTGTTTTCTTGATGCAACTTGAATTAACACGCAGCAAAAGCCAACTATGTATAGCACTGGTTCTACGGTCCATTGTGCAGCTACTAAAAAGCCAGCACCCATATAACCAATCCTACTAGCCATTCTTTCGCCTGGTGTTAATCTTTTTCTTCGTACTAATTGTTTTAAAAACTTATACTTCATTTTATTCCATCTTACCATATGTCCTCAAAATCCTCTCCTTCGTTGGCTTTAGAATAATCTGTTGGTCTTATTGCAAAAAAGTCTGTATGTGTATGACCACCGGTAAGATGATCAAACCAAGCCATTTTTTCAATAGACTTTGGATCATAAAAAGTAAAATCTTGATCTTTATACTTTTTAGTAGTATAACCTAGTTCAGCTAACTTATCACCAACTCTTTTCTTAATAAAATGCTTAAGATCATATTGTGTCAAGTTTTCTATATCACCAGCTTCAAATATTTTACTTATATAAGTCATTTCAGCATTATGCATTGTTAATGCTGCTTTAAATATATGAGGTTCACATTCAGCTTTTAACCCTGGTATTTGTGAACACATATGTCTGAATAATTGACAACCCATTTTACTATGTAATGATTCATCTCTTACAGACCATTTCATTTGTTGTCCGATACCCTTAAGTAGATTACGCATCTGAAAAGAATAAAGGACTGCAAAAGCGGAATATAAAGATACTCCTTCTGCGAAAGCAGAAAAAGTAGCCAGTGACTTTCCGATACCCACTGGATCGCTGCCATCATATGCAACGAGATTGTCAAAACGAGCAGCCGTAGCTGGTTCATGCAAGAACGCCTCGTAATCTTCAAGCCCAAGTGTTTCATTTAAATAACTATAAGCTACAGCATGTATTGTTTCTTGTGAGCCGAACATCATAGCCATTTGCTGTATCTCATGTTTTGGAAACCATGACACGACTTTCTGTGTCCAGTAATCACTTACTGCACATTCTGTCTGAGCAAAACCTAGTAGGATATTTCCTACTAAGTTTTTTTCCTCAGGTGTTAACTTTTCTTTCCAGTCCTTTACGTCTCCACTCATTGGTATTTCTGTATGTAACCAAAATGCCTGTGCTTGTTTCAACCAACCTTCTGTGTAATACTCTGGGTATTCAAAAGGTTTGTAAGGTATTCTTTCTGTAAATAAAGGTACTGCCATATTTAATATTTTAAAGTTAAACATATATCAAAGATAAATACGTATAACACGTGATCTACTTTGTTATCTACTACATCTGGATAACTTCTGTATCCAAATAAAAGCCCGGTAAATAAACCGAAACTTAATTCCCATTGTTTTAATTCCATATTATCTTCCTTGTCCTCGGTAAGGAGTACCTGAGTAATACTTACCTGTTTTTTGTTTAGTGTTTCTACACTTACTGTGAACTCCAGGTCTTTTTTTCCTTTTGGCTTTCACGTAAGCTTTTACTATTATTCTTGCCATTTTATACCGTATTTTTCGTATTGTTCTTTTAAATGTTTCCATTTTAAATAACCTCTACCTTCAATGGTCCATTTTATAAACCTATCTATTTGTCTTACAGCATACATACGCCTTGCTACTTCCTTGTTGCGTTGTTCTTTAAAATTAATCTTGCTGTTTCTTCGCATTCTTTTTGATTTTGTGGTTTATATAATGTTACGTTTGGTAAATGTTCTTGAACATATTTTTTAAACATTTTCCATCTTAATGGAAAACTTTCATTTGGTCTTCCTTTACATTCGATGATAAATCCTCTACCCATAAAATCTGGAGTATAAGATATGTTTAGTATTTTTTTATGTCCACGATCTTTATAATCACCTTTACCATTAGCACATCTTTCATAAGCTGAAGACTCAAATTCATATGCAGGAAATATTTCATAAGTATGTCCTTCATAAACAGCTGGTATCTTAGCTTTCTTTAAAGCAATGTGCATATGTTTTTCTAGCCCAGAGGCAAAGTTTATCCCATCAAAAGTAACTTTGTTACTTCTGACAGGTCCTTTCTTTCTTTTATATTTCTTCCTCATCGTTTATATCAATATAATGCAAGCCATCATTACCGTTTTGCCCTATAATATCCATTCGTTTAAGCATTGCTTCTTCAACCTCATCAGTCAAACATCTTTTAGCAGCTTCGATATATAATAATGCATCCATAATCTCTTCTTGCACATCGGTTAAAAACATATGTAAGTCTTTCTTACCTGTTTCTATTTCGTTCATCATTGTTTGACCATATTTCTTTTGGCCAACAAGACTACGTTCGTCCATCTTCCTTAGTTCTGCTTGTACTATCTTGTCTTTAGTATTAATCTGCATCTTTAACAAATGTTCCGTTAACCATTTTACCTGTTCTCTTAGATATTACGTTGTACGCAGATGCTATACACGTTTCAATGTTTACATTATTTAAATGTGCTAGATTAGTTAATACCACAACCATATCACCTATTGCATCAACAACTTCTACGTGATCATTTTCTAATGTAGCTTTAGCTAACTCACCCATTTCCTCTTGCAATTTAATCAACTGCGTTTTAACATCACCCTTATCATATAATCCTCTTTCATCAGCCCATTGTCTTATGTTCTCAAACATTTTTAAAGGTTTTTTAGAGCATTTAATTGGTTTTGCAAACACATCATTGTTGTCATAAAACCTAGCAAATGCTTTATTATATACATAACTTCTATTAGTATTAAACATAGAAGTCTTAACGTTTTTCATAATCCAGTCTATAGTTTTAGGTGTTATATCTAGTTTACCGTGTTCGGTTTCCCAGTTCATACCTATATTATCAAACAATTGACCTTTTAATTTATCCACTGGACATGGAAACGTTGTAGTCTGTTCAGTTATATTTATATTCATTTTAATTTTTGGTTTAAGGTTTTTATATGGTACCATATCTACTTTGTAACCATATTCTCTTTGTAATTCTATCTCTTTAGAAGATATATAATCTATATCCTCAGAGCTTTCTAATACATCATACTCACTGCTATCATAACCTTGCTGAACTGTGACCCGGTTATTAAGATCACAGGTAACACCGATTTTTTTACCAGGAATATGATAAATATAATACGTCATAATTTATCGTTATATAAATGCATGTTATGTGCGTGATGGTAATACCATCCGACGTCAATAGACAGTCTCTCTGCAACAAGTTTTTGTAACATACTAAAACAGTATTGATCGTTACAGAAACCGTACCAGATGTCATTAGAACGCATATAAACAGACATATTTAGTTTATCATTAATAATTGTAAATTGAACAGCATACGTACAAGGGGTATCTTTCTTGTATTGGTCATGCTCTTTACAATCGTATATACTAATTGCCGCGTGTCTAGTATCTTTATTTTTCTTTAGCTTTTTGATAACGTATTCTAATTGATTATTACGTTGCCATTGCCAACCATAATTACTATTTACTAAACCTTTGCGATTAGCCATTCGTACCCATATTGGTGGTATCTTACCGTATATAGACCCTAGCTTTGATATGCTATTGTCACCAGATAAATACCATTGCCATTCTGCTTCAGCATACTCATATTTCCAGTCTCTAAACTTATTTTTAATATGATTATCTAATGGGTTTTCTATTGTGAAACCTACATTAAATAAAGCTTTAGTATTATCAAAGTCTATACCTTCTGTTTTTAACTCATGTAGTATACAGTTAAAAGCTTCATTAGCATTGTAAAATTTATTTCGCATATTTTTTATAATAATATAATTGATACTCTGATACTTTTTCCCATATTGTATTGGGTCCAAAAGGTTCAGACGTACCTAGTTTTTCTCTATTAGGGTATTTACCTTTTTCAATATCTACAACCCATATTCTCTCACCCCATTTTATTGCTCGCGGAGTTATACATATATCATTTTGTATACACCACATTGCTGCAGCATCTTCCTCTGGTGTACGAGTATAACTACCCATACCAAATTTCTTACTCCCACGGAAGGCCGCTGTCATCTTTATCGTCTAATACGTTAACTTGTGGCACAAAAGATCCTGACTTAGGTTCCCATGTAAAAAATGCTTCAGCACCGTTTTCACCTAAGTTTTGAAACTTAACTTTTAATACTTTAACTTTAGTATTTTTAGCTTCGTAATCTCTATGCACTAGTAAACCGTGATAACTGGCATCATACCATTCACCACCACCTTTTATATTATACATATTAGGTTCTACCATCTTACCGTTTTCTCTTGGCATCTTAGTCGGATGAGCTACTATAAATGTTAAAACATCATACTTTTTACAAAACGATTCTATCTTTGATAGATAATCCATAGTATATCTATTAACATCATCTGATACAGCATTTGTATCTCTTACCTTGTTATAAGGATCGATAACTAAACACTTGATACCTTTACGTTTAACTAACTCAGCACCTTTACGTAGTACTGATTCTAAACTATATTTGTCCATATCGATAAAGTAATAATTGTCATTTACATGATTAGAAACTTCTTTCCATTTATTACCACCTATATCACCAGGACTAGGCATATCACCCCAAGTCTTACGCATAAGCTTATGGGCGTGTAAATATATAGGTTGGTTTTCAGGACTAGCAAAAGCAGTCTTCCAACCATACATCTTATTATAGCCTACAACCATTTGATCAACAAAATCAGACTTCCCACTGCTAGGGATACCAGTAACAGTAATAAACTGTCCAGTATAAGTGCTGAATATTTCGTCAAAATTGTTGAGACCGATTTGGAAACCCGGTTTAAAGCCGTGTTTAACAAAGTCTTTAAGGTCATTTTCTACGGTTTTTAAAGTTGATACATTTTCTAGTGGTACCTGCTGAGCACTGTGTATAGCAGATTTTAGTTTTTCTTTACCGTGTTTAACTAAGTATTCATTACCGTCTTTACAGTCTTCGAAATCTACTATGTAACAATTTTCTGCACCAAGCCTACGAACAAACTCTTGTTTAAGCATTTGGCCAGGTTCATCAGCGTCTACCGCTAATATAATCTTAGTCTTATCTTCAAAGTAATCAATACAATTATCTAGATAATCTAAGTTATTGTGATTTAACGTAGCACCGTTAGGTACTGATATTACGTTAGGCACACCTGCCTCATGTAATGATAACACATCTATTTCTCCTTCTACAATAACACAAGTATCATGCCCTACAATACTGTTTATATTGTAAAATACTTTTTCCGCACCTTTGTATAATTTAAAATTCTTAGCGCCATCACGGTATTTAATATTTATGAGTTGATTACCCATAAAGTAATTAAATTTAATTGTGTTCTCGTTCCTACCAGTTTGAGGCATAAACTCAGGACCTTCAGAAACATTTAAAGCTTCTAAAGTATCCTGAGATATTCCTCTTGACTTAAACCATTCTACAACTTTACTACTAGGAGCTTTATGAGTTTCTGTAGAAAAACTCGGACGTACGTATTCACGTTCGCTTGCTCCCTTACGTTCGTAAGTATGTAGTTGAAAAGTTGAATTACAGTTGTGACAAGTACCGAGACCACGTTCCCAATCATAAGAAGCACATTTAAGCTTCTGATTTTTAGGTTTCCTTTCGTGGGAACACAGAGGACAAATCCCCTGTGTTTTCCCTACTTCAAGGCCATGTTGATTGAATTCATCAATCACAAATCCATTAATCTCTCTTTCTTCTACTTGCATTTATAATATTTAAAATGGTAAATCATCTACTGGTGCAGCCGCAGCTGGTGCTGCTTGTACGGGTGCTGCTTGACCTTCTCTTGGAGCAACGCCAACATTTTGGTCGTTAGTCCAAACTACTTTTACATTACCTAAGTAAGTCTTAGCAGTTTTAGCATCTCTTTCCTCTTTAGTCTGTTGTACAGAAACAGGACCTTGATTACCAAACTGATCTAACTCATCATTTAACGTAATAGTTATTGGTAAGTATTTACCTTTTTTACCTACGATAATCTTATCTTTAGGTATTGCATTAAGGTTTATACTTGTAGCTATTATACTCGCCATATTAATAAGTATTTAATTGGTTAAACATTCTAGACATCTGAGCTTTAGTGGCTCCTGTGCCTCTTCTTAAATTATCAACAGCTTTTACATGTGATTGGTTATTGTAAAAGTTGTTAGTACTCGTTGTGACGCCTGAGACGTCACAAGTTCTTTTTCTTGTTCTTGCCATATTATTAAATTAAAGTGTTTTGCTTATGAAATATTGTTTTGGATTAAAATCCTCAGTTTTATAGAACAGCTCATAAGCGTCTTCTGCTCTATCTAACTTGTCTTTACCTGATGATAAAAATTCAGGTGAACAGTCAAACACACCTAACTGATGCGTTGTTTTATCTATTACAATAAACACCATATCATAACCAAATAATTTTTGATATATGTATGCTTGTGAATCGTAATTATAACGATAACCACTGTTTTTAAATTTATTTATGTCCGCGGTTGTTTTAATGTCTACTACTAATTTATCTGAATGATTGATAATATCTGCTTTTCCTTTCCACACATATCTACCTATATTATCAACACCAGGTTGTTCGTATTCTACATTATTAGCTTGGATTAAACCCTTACAAACATCGTTGCTCATCATTTTTTCAGTCATCAGTTCAATGTGATCAACTTCGTGTTGTAACAGGCATAACTCGCCACCCGACATTTCTTTGTACACCTTTGTATTTCTTGTTGTTGCTGGTATTACTTTATACTTCTTGAGTTTGTCAGGTTCAAGTATTGCAGTATGAAAATAACCACCAACTAAAAACGCAGATGAAGGTTTACTTGGTTGTCCTAATGCTAGCGGATTACTTAGTAATGTACTAATATCAGAATTACTCAAGTATTTCTTACCAAAGTCTCCATAATAATGGGTATCATCTTTCAACTTTGTAATGATATTCTTCTTATTCATTTATAACGTTGTTAATTCCTGTTCTTGTGCAGGAGTTAGTTGATACTTTTTCTTGATTGCGTCTAACTTACCACCAGATTTAACATAGTTTATAGCTTTCGTTATATCCGTTAAGTTCTCTTTGTGATTGTTAGTTGCATCACTATCTTGAGTATCATCAATTAAAAATAAATTTCCTAAAGCATACTTCTTACCGTAAGACGATGCACTACCAAACTGTTGAGGTGTTTGCATACCTTTTTGATTAAGGTCAACACCAACTACAGCTTTAGCCTTTAGGCTTAAACCTTTGTCGTCGTGTATAGCAGCGGTTGTCTCGAGAATAGGTATTGGACCGTCAGTTAATAATTTCTCATTAACAGTAACAGTCACACCATATTTCAGTAAAAAGGGTTTGATTG
>VMHT01196203.1_pt1 | contig 18644 bp, 36 predicted proteins | sample 4693611 | NCBI WGS metagenome assembly VMHT01 (sample SAMN12280063, study PRJNA550983) | marine metagenome | isolation source: seawater sampled from same location over 5 years 0.02-0.2 micron viral filtrate | place: USA: collected off the coast of southern California halfway between the port... ...
TTAATTATATGCAATCTTTAACTGGTTTATTAAATTATAAAAATATAGAGTTTGTACAAGGGTATTCAATAAATACACCAGAATTACAAGAACTTGTATTAAAATCTAAATTATCAAACTTAATATCTAATAGGATACAAGATTCAATACATAGTATTGTAACTAAATCACCTAATAAATATCAATGTAATCGTGGGCATCCTAACGAACTAGGACACATTACTATTGCTGACAGATATACAGAACTCATTGGAGAAGGTAACTAATGGCTGTAAAAGTATTTTTTATAGCAAAAATAAAAGATCTCAATGACGAGTACAAAGCAATGAGTACTCGTATGAGAGAACTAGGAGAATCTCATCCTGGATTTATTGATATTAAAAGTGAAGAGATTGGTGATGTAGAAATCACCATAAGCACATGGCGTAGCAAAGAAGATGTTGCAGACTGGGCAAGAGACCCTGAACATGTGATAGCAAAAACTAGAAGTAAGGAATGGTACGAATGGGTTCGTGGCATTCATGTGGAGACAATTGATGAGTAATTATTATAGCGAATATATCAGAACAATTCCAGACTATCCTGTAGAAGGAATAAACTTTTATGATCTAAATAGTCTGTTTGCAAGTAATGTATGGCCACGTGCAGTACGTCGTCTTGTGGATGAATTAACAGAAAATTACGTTAGAGATGTTACACATATTGTTGGCATTGAAAGTAGAGGATTTGTTGTTGGAGCTGCAATGGCTCAAGTAATGAAAATTCCATTTGTAATGGTGCGAAAAAAAGGTGCAAAGTATCCAGGTAAGTTACTAGAAGAGTCTTACGAATTAGAATATGGTAGTGATACATTAACACTACAAGAAGGTATATTGGGTCATACAAGCCGTGTAATAATTGCTGATGACCTTGTAGCAACTGGAGGTAGCATGATGGCTACAAAACGACTAATTGAACAAACAGGTTCACGTGTGCTAGGTGGTGCAACTGTGGTTAATCTTAAATATTTAAATCCAGAAAGTATGAAAAATTTTACACTAGCCAAACTATATGAGGCAACTGTGTGAAAAATTTACTCACCTTAGGCACAAGTCATATGACAGATATGCATTATGATCAATTTGGTAAAGATCATTCTGCTTGGAACAGTTATGTTCATTATGACAAAGGTGAGAAAAGATGGGTAGAGTATCTAGCTGAAAAGTTAAATTACAATTTGATTGATATGAGTATTGGAAGTTTTGGTATTGATACATACCCACAACGTTTACTAAGCGCAGTTGATAAAGCTGATGTGGCACTAATAGAAATCCCAGATTACAACAGACATGAAATATTTCTGGGAGACACGGACAACAATGATAGCTTGCAAAAGAAATTTTGGGATGTCAAAGATGTACGTGAAGCATATGTTTACAAATACACTTCAGGTGATTATAATACAGATCATACTAAGAATAAAAAGTTTATTAAAGTAAATAAGGATGCGGAACTAAAACTAACAAGCGAAATGGTTGATAATTCTATTGAACTTACAGCCTTAACAAACGTTTCGTTAGTAGAAGATAAAATTTGGTCAACTATTGTAATGATGGATGGCTACTTAAATAGTAAAGGAATTGAAACATATTGGTTTAGCTGGAATTTCAGTATAGAAAGATATGATACAAGTATTTTATATGGTAATATAATAGATAAGAGTCCACTTTTTAAGAACTATGATAGGAAGTTATTTGTGGATGGTGCTCATTTAATTAGTGAGTTATGGAAAGAATTAGTAGATTCTAAGTTCATAAAATTTATGGAGAATAAAAATGATTGAAATTACAAATGCAGCAGCTGATCATTTAAAAAGTATTGCAGACGCAAACGAAGGCAAACTTCCTTTTCTTGGAGTAAAAGGTGGAGGATGTGCAGGATTTTCATATGATTGGCAATTAAAATCAAAAGAAGAGCTTGACAATACCGCCGATGAAGTAGTACAATTGTATAATGGTGCAGAAATAGCTATTGACGGATACAGTGTTATGTATCTATTTGGTAGTGTATTGGATCTCAAAAAAGACTTATTTGGTACAACGTTAGACATTTCTACACCGGCCGCACAAAGTTCATGCGGGTGCGGAGAGTCAATTAACTTTGACATGGAAATGGTAGAAGCCAATATGAGTAACTTTAATATACCAGATGATAATATGGAATAAAAATAGGTGATTTATGGGAACAGGAAGAACAAAACGTAATGCAAAATATGCAAAAGTATTTGAAATGGCATTACAACCAGAAAAGGAAAAAACAGTGAGCCAGCAGGTAGACTTAAATAAGTATAAAGAATTTGTTAAAGAAGTAACAAGTGATGCAAGTAATAGTACTTCAGCACTAACTGATACTTTGGATAACTTAGAAAGAGAAAGCGGTATTAACATGGCGCTACTACTTACTGGCTCAATTGGAATGGCAAGCGAAGGAGGAGAATTTGCAGAGATTGTTAAGAAATGTATATTTCAAGGTAAACCATTGGATGCAGACACAGTATTTCATGCTAAACGAGAACTTGGTGATATTGCTTGGTATTGGATCAATAGTTGTAGGGCATTGGGTCTCGACCCTAATGACGTATTAGAAGAAAATGTGAACAAGTTAAAGTCACGCTACCCTGGCGGTGAGTTTGATGTACATTATTCAGAAAATAGAAAAGATGGTGATCTTTGATTAGTTATAAAGACAAACCATTAGAACTACTTACGTTAGAAGAAACTATTGAATTTGAAAAAGAAATGCGTAAGAAAAGTCTTGCTGCAGCCAAACATGGAATGAGTGAAACTGTTATAGACCAAATTAACTTCTATATTAGTTTGATAAATCAGCATAAAAGCGATTGTATTACAATACGAAGCCTTGATGACGAGAAAAAAGGTGATGGTGTAACAGTAACACTTGGTGAATGGGACGAACTATATAAAGAGGCCGATAATGAGAAGTAATAATAATTACCAGACAATAGTTGACGAACAAGATATTGTACATAACTGGTTGTCAGGTAACAAAACACCTAGTAGCATAGTAGTAGAAGACGATAACTTTATTAATATCTATAACAACTGGTGTCAAAATTATGATATTGATGACATAATTGAGCCAACTATTGCTGATAGCAGTGATAAGTACATACAGCAATGCACAGATGTTGACAATTGGAACATGCCTAGCGAATACAAAAGTATAGACATGTTAGCTTTCTTTGAAGATAAGTGCAATACAGCTGAACAAACATCACGTGTACATATGGAAATGCGTGAATTTACTAAACGTGGCATGTTACCTGTGCTACAGTTTTTAAAATACTTAGTTGACACTTGTGAGAATCACGATGTCGTCCTAGGTGTTGGACGAGGTAGTAGTGTCGCGAGCTACTGTCTTTATCTGTTAGGCGTTCATCGCATTGACAGTATTAAATATGAACTTGATATCAAGGAGTTTTTAAAATGAAAAGAGTTAAAACGGCACGAGGAAAAATACTCGATATGGGAGCACTTGCTACACAGCACGAAAAAACACGTGCAGTTAGTAATGTTCCTGTAAATGCACGTGGAGATATTATTGACAGTAGGGGTAATGTTTCAGTACCACGTGAAAAAATTAGTAAAGAATTTTACAAAGATACAGTGCCTGGTGCAGACAAAGAAGAGATTAGTATTAAAGAAGAATCTCCGCCGGCACCTAAAAAAACAGTTAAGAAAAAAGCAGAGCCAACAGAACCTCAAGAAGTAAGTAGAGAAATGAGAGAGCGCAGTGATGGCACTATGTACTATGAAGTAGAATATGATGACGGCAGTATGGAGGAAATTAATGTCTGAAGTAAAAGCACTACCAGGAAAAATTTTAGCAGTAATGATTGAAAAGCCAGATGGACTACGAAAAACAGCAGGCGGAATTATTTTAAAAGACAAAGATAATGATGTAAGTGGAATTAGGCCACGCTGGTTTCAAGTTCATACAGTTGGTAACGATATTGATTGGTTAAACGAGGGACAGTATGTTTACGTTGATCATGGGCGTTGGAGTAACGGCGTTAAAGTAGAAGATTTAACATTGCACTTACTTGACAATAATGATTGTCTAATGGTAAGTGATGAAAATCCATTAGAGGAAAATTAAACTAATGAACAAAGAAAAACTTGAAGAAGCAATGAGCCTAATGGGCGAAGCATTAAACGATGAATCACAGGCCGCTAGTCCACAAAAAGCAGCTGGACCACCACGACAACCAGGTCAACTTATGTGGGATGCTGGTGTTTATTATATGGCAGATGGATTTACATACGAATCTACTGCACCTATTGTAAAATGGATCATTGAAAAGAACTTACTTCCTGATAGTGAACGTCCAGAAAAATTAGTACTTGTTATTAATTCACCTGGTGGTAGTGTACATGCGGCATTTGCACTCATTGATACAATGAAAGGTAGTGCTATTCCTGTACATACTGTAGGATTAGGATTAATTGCAAGTTGTGGTGTACTAACCTTTATGGCAGGTACTAAAGGACATCGTATGATTACACCTAATACAAGTATACTATCACACCAGTATTCATGGGGTTCCGGTGGTAAAGAACACGAACTATTTGCACGTGTAAAAGAATTTGAACTTAGCACACAACGTATGCTTGATCACTATAAGAAGTGTACAGGAATGTCTGAAAAAGTTATTAGAGAAGTACTATTGCCAGCAGAAGATGTATGGCTATCTGCAGACGAAGCAGTAAAGTACAAAATTGCGGATAAAATTGTAGAGACTTACTAATGAAATACTCGCCAGACCTTGTATCAGAATTACCAATACAAATGATTCAGGGCTGGCGATGCCCCAACCCAAGCCCCAATGATGATCTTGCATTAATGGAAGACATTATGAAAAATGGTATTACAGATCCAATTGAAATAGGTGTAGGAGTTTGGAGTAGACAAATTAGACTTGACACAGGTAATCATAGAATTTATCTAGCACCAAGACTTGGAATGACACACTTGCCTTGTGTATGCAGAGTCTCAAATTATTCAATCTTCAATATTCAAAATGGCGATCATAGTTACGATACACCATTTATTACAAAAAAACAAGAATGGATTAATGAAGAATATTGGGCAAAGCCCAATACAGTTTTGGATATAATGGAAATAATGAAAAAAATGATGGCGGATATGCGAAATGAATCTAGCAGATAAAGTAGCAACAATGAATACTTTTGATACGCCTTGGTATCACGGTTATGTTGATGATTTCTTAGAGAAGTCATATTATACAGATATGTGTACAAAGATTGACAACGTAACATCTGGTATTAAAGAAGGTGAAGGTCATGCTGTAAACAATCAAACCATTATAGACATTACACAAATACAAGGCGATGATAGACCGTTTTGGCAAGAATTTATTCAACAGTTCTCAACATCAGAATTTTTACAAGCAATGCAAGATGTAAGTAAAATATCAGGCAAATTTGACGAAATAAGATACGACATACATAGATGCGAAGCAGGATTTAAACTTAATCAACACAATGATGTTAAAGGTTGGCTAACTGATATGGCTAGTTTACAAATTTATTGTGCTAGAGATATGAGTATGGCAAATGAAGGTACTACATTACTTGGAGAACAAGAAAAATTAATAGAATATATTCCAAATAGAGCATGGTTGTTTTCTTGTGGAGAAAATACTTTCCACAAAGTGGAGCCAATTAGTGCATATCGCACAAGTATTCTTATGAAGTTTGGTGTTAGAAAATGATTTATGCTGGTGGATGTAGCATGGTGCTAGGGCAAGAACTAGTTGATAACGATCCATTAAACATGAAAAATAAAGAGACTGCATTTCCTGCACAACTTAATGCACACAATGATGCATGGAGTGGCAGCAGTAATGGTTGTATTATTAATAGATTGTTTGATTATGTTAGTAACAATGTTAGTAAAAACGAATTTGCTACGGCAATAATAGGATGGACACATTGGGAAAGAATTAATGCATTTGAAGATGGTCAAAGTCGTTTAGATAGATTGGGACAATGGAGTATTAAAGCAGGTAGCAATAAAGAAAGAAATGATATTTATATGAAATATTTTCTCAATGAAGATATGCTAAAGTTAAAATACAAAATGCAAATTGAATCAACCTATCACTGGTTAGTAGCAAACAATATTACTCCTATATTTTTTCAAAGTTTAGATTATATAGATGTTAATGTTCCTATGTTATTTTACAAGGGCTGGAGATCGCAATACGAAGAAGAAACACAGGATACAAATTTATGTCCTCATGGACATCCTACTCAAAAAAGTCATGACTGGCTTGCAAAGAAAATTAACGAAAAACTTTTGGTAAATGAGCTATATAGATAATTGTAAAATTCACAGACAAACTATTATAGATAATTTTGCACCTGCAGAATGTCATACTAATGTTCTGACTGAAGAAGTTTTAAAGAAGATACAGATGTATCAATTCACTAAAGCATATGATGTTAAGTGGCAAAGTACTAGTAGTAATTTACAGCCAATATGTGACATTGATGAAATGTTTAATGAGATTCCAGAACTAAATGAAATATTTAAAGAGCTAATTGGAGAGTATTCAGATAACCACACAGGCAACTTTTATATTACTACACAATTACATGATGCACATGCTGATCTTTTAACAGAAAAAGAAACACAAGCAAAGGAATTTCATTGGGCAAAAAATGTTATTCCTTATAAGAGTGCAATTATACCATTAGCCATATCAAATAAAAGTTTTGCAAGTACTGCATTTTATAAACAAAGACATATTGGATATAGTGTAACACTAGATAGAGTAAATATAAGTAGTCAAGAAAATAGTATGTATGAAATTGCTAGAGAGTATCCAGAGTTTTACAATTATGGCAATGACTACAAAGGTCCTAAAATGTATTTTCCTCACATACCTGAAGAAAATAATGAAGGATTAGATATAGAGACAGTATGTAGATTTTTTTCAGGTGATATAATGCTATTTGATAGTTGTCAAATACATGCAAGTTGTCTCAATAAAAACTTAGAGCATTATAAGTTTTTAAAAAATGGATTAAATATACAATTTTATAGAGAGGTATAATGCTAGAAATTGTAGATGGAGATATGTTTATCGGTCTTGCCAAGGATGATCCTGTCAGACCACATATAAGTGAAGTTTTTAGAATCAGTAATAATAGAACAATGTTTGTATTGCTAAATCCAACAACATTTGAAGTACGTGCAGCCATATGTGTAGCATGGAATGAAGATGTTTGCATTGGCGAAGATTGTTTGATTACAGAAGGCGAACATGTAGCAACGTTTTATACAGTTTGGAGTTATGATAAAGGCGCAGGCCGAGATATTATTCAAAGTGTAGTTGATTGGATTAAACTAAACAAACCAAATATTTCAAGATTTGTAACATTAAGTCCTAAAACAGATGTTGCAAAAAGATTCCATACAAGAAATGGAGCAGTTGAGCTCCAAGAAAATAAAGATACAATAAACTTTGAGTATTACGTTTGACAAACAAAAATAGTTGTGTTATATTGTAAGTACAATACTAAAAACTGTAGAGTAGGGTTAATTTGAAAATGAAAATTATAGCCGGTAACAGCAACATTGATCTCGCTAATATGATCGCGGATCGTTGTTTTGCAACATTGGTACCCGCATCAATTAATAAATTTGCTGATGGGGAGTGCAGCGTAGAATTTTTAGAAAATATCCGTGGCGAGGATGTTTTTATAGTTCAATCAACAAGTACACCAGTTAATGATAACCTCATGGAATTGATGGTTATGATTGATGCTGCTAAACGAAGTAGTGCAAAAAGGATTACAGCCGTAATTCCTTATTTTGGTTATGCAAGACAGGATCGTAAGAGTGCGTCACGTACTCCTATTACTGCAAAACTTGTAGCTAATTTGCTAACTAAGTCTGGTGCAGATAGAATCCTTACAATGGATCTTCATGCAGGACAGATACAAGGCTTTTTTGATATTCCTGTAGACGATCTCACTAGTAGGATTGCGTTCGCTAAAGATATCAAACGTAGTATTGGGTTTATTGATGATCCAGAAGTTAAGCAAGTACCTACTGTATTTGTAAGTCCTGATGCAGGCGGTACAGTTAGGGCAAGAAAGTTTGCTGATATGTTTGGCGGCGACATTGCTATTGTAGACAAACGTAGACCAGAAGCAGGCAAGTCAGAAGTAATGAATCTAATTGGCGAAGTTGAAGGATGTCATGCTATTCTAGTAGACGATATTGTAGACTCGGGCGGAACACTTTGTAATGCCGCACAAGCAATTATGGATGCTGGTGCATTGAGTGTTAGAGCTTATATTACACATGGAGTACTAACAGGAAAAGCATGTCAAAAAGTAGAAGCAAGTGTACTAGCAGAGCTTGTAATCACTGATAGTATTGCTTTTAAATGCCCACATGATTGTGTAAAAACAAGAGTAGTAAGTGTAAGCGAAATGTTTGGTGAAGCAATTAGACGAGTTACTAATGAGGAGTCAGTTAGTAGCCTTTTTATGAGTAGGACGTTTTCTAAATGACTAGAACAGCTGAAATAGCAAATGTAAGTTTCATTAGAGGCAACCAAGAAGATATGTATTGTGTATATCTTTATGAAAAAGGTGCTCTCGTAGAAATACGTCCGTTAAAAGGTAAAAGTATTCACTATGCCGAAGATGTCGTTGAAAATTGGGAAAACGGCTTAATTAGAAACCCGCACATTACTGTGCTAGATGAGGATGATGGATATCATGATTAAAGTAATGTACCAACCAAGAATGGATGACCCTGTATGTGTTGCACGTTTCTATACTGAAGAAGAAGCACAAGCACACTTAGAAAAGATTAAAATTGAGCGACCGAAAGCCGCTCCACATCATTATATGGAGAAAGATGTATGAGTTTTATTTTATGGCATGCTATTGTAATGTTGACAAGTCTTGCACTTGCGTTTATAATGGGATATTATACAGCTAACAAAAGAGCTGAAACTTCAAAACGGAAAAAAATAAATGGCTAAAGATTTATGGGTAGAAAAGTATCGCCCTAGTAGTATGGATACATATGTATTCAAAGACGATGCTCAGCGCAAACAAGTAAAAAACTGGATAGATGATGGAGGTATTCCTCATCTACTGTTTAGCGGTAGCCCTGGCACAGGCAAAACAACACTAGCAAAAGTATTGATTGCAGAACTTAATGTTGAACAGGCTGATGTGCTTTATATCAATGCAAGTCGTGACAACGGTGTTGACATGATTCGTAAAAAAATATCGGCATTTAGTGAAACGATGCCTTGGGGAGAATTCAAAGTTATTCTACTAGATGAGGCTGATCATATCTCTCCAGAAGGACAAGCGGCATTACGTGGCGTAATGGAACAATATCATGCAAGTGTAAGATTTATTTTAACTTGTAATTATCCTAACATGATTATTCCTGCATTGCACAGTAGATGTCAAGGCTTTCACATTGCTAGTTTAGATCAAACAGACTTTACAGTTCGTGTTGGTGAAATTCTTGCAGACAACGGAGTAGAGTTTGACATTGAAACACTAGATGCAATGGTACGTGCAAACTATCCTGATTTACGTAAAACTATTAACACAGTACAAATGACTATTGTTGATGGTAAACTTGCAATGCCTGAAGATGGAGGTAGCTCTAGTGAATGGCGTCTTGCAATGGTTGAAATGTTTAAAGAAGGTAAAATTGCTGATGCACGTAAACTAATTATTAAAAGCGCACGTGCAGATGAATACAACGATATCTATACATGGCTGTATAAGAATATTGATTTGTATACAAAAGATGACTTTACGTATGATAGTTGTGTACTAGCAATCAGAGAAGGCATGATCAAACATACACAAGTAGCTGATCCAGAGATCAATCTAAGTGCTACAATGATTGAAATAGCTAGGACATTGAGTGGAAAGTAACAATATTGTAAACAATTTATTTACTAACAATATTGATAACATAGAAGTTCAAGATTTTATAAAAGATCTTGGAGCTGATCCTAAAAAGGTGACTTATACATTCAAGTCACTTATTCCAACATACATCGCCCTAAAAAGTATAAACAAAGACTTACTTGTAAACTTAAATAACAATACAACTGAAGAAGATGTTGATGATTATATCAACGTAGTTTTACAAGATAAGATATTTCTACAAAGCAATAATTACTATAACGAAATTATTACTACTCTTTACAATCGACAAGACTGTGAACATAGTCTTGATGACGTTTTAAATTACTTTTACAACAAACCTATTAAGATGATTTTGCTTGCAAACATAATTGGGTTTGATGAAGTAATAAATAACTATGCTGGTAAATTACTTTTACTGGTTAAAGAATACAAGTTACCAAAAGTACCACAGGGTATAAGTTTTAATAGACTTTTCAATAACGACATTGGTGCTTGTATAGACTACTACATACAAGTTTGTAAAGAAACAAATATTGTTTCTAATGTATCTAAATTTAACAAACTTATACAGTATGTGAACAACACTAAAATTGATGAACTTTTAAGACACGAGTCTGAGGAAATAAAAGATATTTTGAAGATTTGTTATGAAAGTAAAACATGAACCTAACTATATAAGTGACAAAGTAGAATGTTTCAAAATCAATTATTGTACCCTAGTAGACTACAAACAAATAAAAAGTACGTTTAAATTATTAGACGTCTGGATAGACAAATCAACAAAATGGGATCTAGACTCATTAAATGAACTAGATGAATTTGGTCTTTATTTGGTGATGGATAGACACAATAGTATGCTGTTTAAACTAGCATATATCTCAGATAAATAATACTGAGTTAATATAGGAACGATATTATGACTAAACGCTTTATGTACTGGTGGCTTGTAACCGTAATCGAATCCATTCTACTTGGAATCACAGTTTACTTTGGTTCGTTAGAATTTTTGTGGGAAACTGATGTAACTAAACTTAGTTTTCTAGTTATTGCACTTTGGATTGGAACCAGTGCAGTTATTGGTTACACAGGTTATCTTAAAAAGACAAACTTTGATACACCGTGGTTCATTGCAGAATCATGTATGACAATCGGTATGGTTGGTACTGTTGTTGGTTTTATGCTTATGCTAGGTAGTAGCTTTGCTGAAATTGACCCAGGCAACATTGATAGTATGAGACAAGTTATCATAGACATGGCGGGAGGTATGAGTACAGCACTCTTAACTACACTTACAGGTCTAATTGCAAGCCTGTTCCTTAAAGTACAGGTTGTAGTTTATGAGCATGAAAATGAGTAAGCATAAGTCAAGACGTAAAGCAGGAAATTTAGCATTTAACGATTTACTGTTTAATGTGCTTATTGGTTTTGTCATGTTATTTGTAATTGCTTTTTTGCTCATCAATCCAATTACAAAAAAGAATGATGTTCCTAGTAAAGCAGAATTCCTTGTAATATTAGAGTGGGAAGACCAGGCACCCGATGATGTTGATCTATGGGTGCAACGTGATAGCGATAGACCCACTGGCTTTAGTAACAAGCAAAATGCACCATTACACTTAGACAGAGACGACTTAGGACATAGTAACGACAGAGTTATTATTGATGGTCGTGTAAAAATTATTAGAAGCAATATAGAAACAATGACCATAAGAGGTGATGCTCCAGGTGATTACTTTGTTGCTGTTCATTGGTACAGTCCTAGAGGACCTTCAATGAATTATAAGGTTACTGTAATGAAAGTAAATCCTTTTAAACAAATTTATAGTATTACAGGCATTTTAAAGTCAGCAAGAGAAGTACAAAGACTTCCAGCATTTACTATAGACAGAAACGGTAGAGTAACAGACGTATTCAACCATGCAAGAAATGTGGTTCCAAGAGGAGGCGGATAATGATTTTTATGGCAATAGTATTATTCTTTTTAATTGGTGTAGTTGCAATCTATGCACTTATACAAACAGGTAAAAATTATGCAATACAACTTCTTTTAATTCCACTTCTTTTAGTAGGAACAATTTTTGCGGCTTACTCAATATATATTTTACAAGGTACACCAAAGAATGGTATTCCAGATGGCGAAGTTGAAGTTGTTTTTGTTGAAATGCAAAAGCCTTGGATAATCTTCCTTGCACGTACTAAAGGCGAAGACGAAAACCCTGTTCCTACATACTATAAAATTCCATACAATGATGAAAACAAAAAGACAATGAATAAAATCATGCAAGAAATGGAAAGTGGCAGACAAGTTGAAGGTGAGTTCAAAAAAAGAAAACAAGTAAAAGGTGGAACAGAACCACCAAATGGAGAGTTTTGGTTTGACAGAATTAGACGAGATGGATTGCCACCAAAAGAAGTTGCTCCTAATGACTGGAACAGTCCTATTTTAGATATGAACGGTGTAGATAAAAGTATACAAAATAGACTTATTGAACGAGGTGATTATGATGTATTTACAACTCCTCCTACCTCGCCAATTGATCAACCAAAAAATTATTTGCAAAGATATTCGCAAGAAGATCTCTCAGCATTTGATCCAAAATATGATTATAATGAAGCATATTAATAGTTGACACATTAACAAAATTACCATACAATATATTAAACTTAACAATAGAGGTAATTCAATGACTACACAGGCAGTAATTGACGTTGTAGATGCACTTGTTCAAAAGGAATATGATGCAAAAGAAAAACTATCCAACCTATCACGTGAAGAACTAGTAAGCATTACTAACATATTGCGTGATGCAGAAGTTGAGCTAATGGATAGAGATTTACGGTTTGCACATATGGAGCAAGCTGAAATTAATTCTGGGAGGTTTTAGTGAGTGATTTTTCAAATCTTGCTAACAATCTTAGGCTTATGAGTGAAGAAACCACCGACCGTAAATTTTCAGAAGATATCCTTGATGAACATTGGGACAAGCTGAGTGTCCGTGATCGTGAAAAAGCATTTTATTGTGTAGTAAAATTACTAAATGAATCAAGAGAAGATGGACTTGCAATGCGAGAAACTCTTTATGATACATTTAATTTTAAACCTAGCATGTTCAATGTTGCAGTTGATGCAGGATTTGAAGATCTATACGAAAGTTATCAGGAAAAACAACAAGATACCAAATATGTAAAAAGATTAGAAATAATTGACGAGTCTGGTAGAGCATATGTAAACATGAACGTTAGTGAATGTAATATAAGTATACAAGACACAGGCAATACTATGAAAATATTTGTATCTACTGATGAAGATATAAAGGATGAAGATGACGAAACTTATTAATTTTTTTAAAGAAAGTTACAGAAACGATCCACTTGCTACATATGTAGAAGCACTAGAAACAATTCTGTTGATAAGTGCAAGTGCTACTCTAACATTTACAGTGTTAGATCCTGCAACACATATCTTTATACCACTTTATTTGGTAGGAAGTTTGTGTGCTATGTTCTCAACATGGAGACGTAAAAGTACAGCCTTTATATTATGTTGCTGGTTTACAGCAATGAACAGCATTGCACTAGCAACGCTTATTATGAATGGGATATTCTAAACAGATGAAAGTTAAATTACACAGTTACAGTCAGCCAGCAGGCGAGATTGAAGGACTAGAAACAGTACAAGACTTAATTGCACATGCGGCTAGAGTAAGTAATCCTAGTAATCAGTTAAACACTGAGACTAGTGAAAAACTTTTAAACTATCTAGCCAAGCATGCACATTGGAGTCCATTTGAAATGGCTAGTGCATGTATGGAAATTGAAACCACAAGAGATATTGCAAGACAAATTATTAGACATCGTAGTTTTGCATTCCAAGAGTTTAGTCAGCGTTATGCAGATCCTGCAGAATTTGGTGATCAATTTGTTATCCGTGAAGCAAGATTGCAAGACAAAAAGAATCGTCAAAACAGTGTTGAAATTGACAGTGAAGAAGAAATTCACTATGCATGGGCTGCAAAGCAACAGGAAGTAATTGATACGGCAAAAGAAGCATATGAATGGGCTATAAATAGTGGCATAGCAAAGGAACAAGCACGTGCAGTTCTTCCGGAAGGAAATACCAAAAGCCGTATCTATATGAATGGTACATTACGTAGTTGGATTCATTATATTGATCTACGTAGTGCTAATGGTACACAAAAAGAACACATGGAAATTGCACGAGCAGTAGCAGATGCTATTGTAAATATATTTCCTCTTGCTAAGGAACATATAGGCAAGTAAAAAATGAGAATAAACAAAAAGATTCTAAAAGATCTTTCTGACTATATCAAAAACACATACAAAATTGATGCTTCAGATGCATCATCTTTGATAGAACTACAACAATACATTGATACTAAATTGCTATCTAAATATTTTTCAGCCACAGAAGATGATGGCACTTATTGGAAAAACCAGTTAGCATGGAATACACGTAGAACAGGCCAGGAATTATTAGAAAAATTATATAAGCTAGATCCATCAAGTATATTAGATGTAGGATGTGGAGATAATGAATGGAAACAATACTTTGGTGATAAACTATTAGGTATTGATCCATACAATAAAAACGCAGATACTTTGATTGGAATTATGGATCTTACACATGGTTACGGTACATGGGATGTAATCATGTGTCTGGGGAGTATTAATTTTGGAGATGAACTTACTATTAAATTACAAACAGAACGAGCTGTAAAACTATGTAAACCGGGTGGTAAGTTATTTTTTCGTTTAAATCCAGGCATAACACACGATACCGAGCATGCTCAATGGATAGACTTTTTTCCATGGAGCGAAGAGTTAATATATAATTATGCAAAAGAGTTTGGCTGTGAAGTTAATGAGATATCATGGGATCAAACTGATCAAAGAATTGTAAGATGGGGAAATAGATTGTACAGTGAATGGACAAAACTATAATTTTTTGATTAAAATATAATAGCTTTTTACGTTGTGATTATGAGCATAAATACTTGCAACGCAGAGTAATGAGTATTACTCGATATAAGGATTTATATTTTGGGACAATTTTTTGCCTACCTTGAAGACAAAATTAAAAAACTATTTCTAGCAGGTGGAACTGCTGCAAAAATTGTGATCAGAAGTGTACTTAAAGTACTTTCCTGGTCAAAATCATTCAAAACATTAGGATTAATTGCATTAACTGTTTATATCAGTGTTGCGATCAATGCCTATTACCGACCTATACAAGAGGTTATACATGAAGGTATTGTGTGGACTCATAAGAAAAATGAAGCACTTGGTAATTTCATTTATGAAGCCAATGCTCTTTTATTAAATGGTAAAGATTTTGATAGAGAACGTAGTTCAAAAAAAGTTATCTGGGATGCATATCAACAGGTTGTAATGGTAAACACTGTACCTGTTGATATAGAAAATGTAGGTGCTCGTAGTATGGCTGGTAGAGGTACTGGCTGGTTTTATCATATTGAAAAAGATGAGGCATACATAGTTACAAATCATCATGTTGTTGACTCAGCTATTAACAGTGATCAACTAAAAATACAAGTTGCTACTGGTATTGATATGTGGGACTATGATGCTGAAATCGTTGGTGTTGACGAAATTGCAGATATTGCAATAATAAAAATTATCAAAAAAGATAATGAAGAATGGGAAACACTTTCATTTGAACAGTATGAAGAAATTGGAACTGGTGACAGTGTTGTAGTTGTTGGGCATGGAATGGGAATGACATTTACTGCAACACAAGGAACTATTACTTACAAAGAAAGATATGGTTCACGACCATATAACTTAATGTTACAAGTTGATGCAATTATTAACCAAGGTAACAGTGGCGGTCCAATTATTAATATGAAGGGCAATGTTGTTGGCGTTGCACAAAGTATATTAAGTCCTGCAAGACAAATTCCTGGTTGGGATGGTGTAGGATTAGCAGTTGGTTCTAAAAATGCACAAAGAAGTATTGAATTTATAATGGGACCACAATACCATGCAAAAGGTTATGTGCCTTATGTAGAGTTTCCATTTAGTTTAGGAAATGTTGATTTTGATGATGTAAAAGATATACCAAAAGAAGATAGATATCTTGCAAAGATTGACTATGTTGATAATGATGAAAGTGCAACAAAAACTGTAGGCGAAATGGCTGGTTTTGAACAAGACGATATCATTATGGAAATAAACGGAGAACGTATTATTAGTAGTTACAATATTATAAAAATGATGATATATGCATTTCCTGGAGATGAATGGGATATTACGTTCCGCAGAGGCGATAAAGAAATGATTAAAACTATCGCATTAAGAGAAATAGACAGAAATAAACTTCTTCAAGCAGTAAATCCTCCTAGAGGAAGATAATCTTTTTTTAAAAAAATTACAAGTTATTGAAAGTGCAGGATTCTTTTCTGCACTTTTTTGCATATTATGGTTGACAATCAAAGCAAGATGTCTTATATTATAAGAGTAAGTTAAGCAATTAGGAGAAAACATGCTTTTAGATAACGGTGCAGCAATGAAGTTAGATGTAATTGAATCTTTTAATAAGGCAGTAGAATCAGAAGAAAATGTTGCTTGTATGCCAGGTAGTGTTGATTTTTGGAACTATGTTAGTGCAGATATGCACATGGATTTGAGTTATTGTTATGCGTCTAGTTATATTGACGAATGTTTTTATGCTCTTGCTAAAGTTTGGGAAGACAAAGAACTTGATGAAGCACTTTTTAGATTAGAAGTATTGAAAACTGACTATCTTGGTATGGAGTCCTAAAGTGAAAAGTACATGTATAAAACTTGTTGGTAAAACAAGACATGGCAAAAATCGTATCCATCAGCACGGTGAAAAGTGGATTGTTGAATCAGTTGGCAAATTTCAAGGCCAGTCTGCATTTAGTCTACGAAGCACAGAAAAGACTGAAGGTCCTAAACATAACAAAGGATTTGATGGTCGTTGGGTATTAATGAAAGATGATCCTAACTTTTGGGTCAAGTGTGATGCAGATGCAATGCAACGTATTTGTGACACTACAAACATTCCAAAGGATTGGTTAACAAGATGAAGTATTTGGCATTAGTGGCTTTTTTTGCAACACCTGCATTTGCAGTAGATAATTCAATTGTAAAAGATTGCCAAACAAAACATAATTACAACGGTCTTAATGAAACAAAAACATGGAGCGATATTGCTACTTGTATTGTAACAGAAAAAAATAAAATACGTTATGCTGAAGAAGATCGTATTTGGGAATTTCTTAAAAAGAATCCACACTATAGATATCCTGGAATGGCATTGCCAGCAGGTGCTAAACGCCCACTTGATAAGTGTTGGGGTATGCCTAGGAACTATGGTACAAATAAAGAAGGAGTTTGTTAATGGCACATCAGAGTGATGGAATTAACACAGAGAATCATTGGGCTATTGGTATACAATGGCCCGTGATAGGCAGTAAAGGCGATATCTATACTGTCGAAATGACAAACTATGGATGGGAATGTAATTGCATTGCAAGGGTAAAATGTAAACACATTAAGTCTGTTGAATCAAACTTTTTAGGGGTTGACATTCCTAAGCATTCACCATATAATAGTTAAAATAACCAATTACATCAAGGAGATTGAAATGAAGAAAATTGGTATCATTGTAGCGTCAATCATGGCATTTGCTACTACAACTGCTCAAGCTGCATTTAATGCAGATAATCCTAAGGACCTTATGTGTTCTCCTGTATTTGCAAGTGTATCAGTTAATGATACAATTGATGCAAATCTAAGTCAAAATTTATTGAACTATGCAGTCGGTAACGGAGAATTCCAAGTCTGGCTTTATACAGATAAATTTGATGTCTTGCAAGATGCATCAGCACCCCTTCATACTTGGATTGGTGTAAAAGGTGACGATATGGCTGTAATGAATTTTGTAAACATGACATATGCTGTTTCAGATGTTGAATACAAAAATCATGTGAGGCATGTGAATACAGTGGTTAGTAGTTGCTATAAAAGGTAACAAAAATTACAAACTTATATAAAGCGAAGATTTATTTCTTCGCTTTTTTATTGACCAAAAGACCATAAATAGCTATAACAAGGAGATTTGTTATGGCAGGACCCAGAGACCCAAATAAATTAATTAAGAAACTTAGTGTAGGAAATAACTACGGAAAAAGTGCCGCAGAGTACGTAGGCGGTAAAGATGATATATGGTTTGATGATAGTAATCTTACTGTCATTAGACGAGGAGATGGTACTACACCAGGTGGACATATAATTGGTGGAAATAGTGGTACACCAGGACCAGCAGGACCAGCAGGCGTTATGGGACCAACTGGTGCCGCAGGTGCAGACGGAGCAGATGGTGCAATAGGACCCGCAGGACCACAAGGAGCAGAAGGCCCACAAGGGCCAGCAGGACCCGAAGGACCAACAGGACCACAAGGACCAGCAGGTGCAGATGGAGGCAATCAAGGACCACAGGGTGTAACAGGACCAGCAGGCCCAGCAGGTGCAGATGGAGCTCAGGGACCAGCAGGGCCTCAAGGCTTAACAGGACCAGCAGGACCAGCGGGTGCAGATGGTGCAGATGGTGCAACGGGACCCACAGGGCCAGCA
>VMHT01060047.1_pt1 | contig 18639 bp, 3 predicted proteins | sample 4693611 | NCBI WGS metagenome assembly VMHT01 (sample SAMN12280063, study PRJNA550983) | marine metagenome | isolation source: seawater sampled from same location over 5 years 0.02-0.2 micron viral filtrate | place: USA: collected off the coast of southern California halfway between the port... ...
AGAAACTTAAGGAGTCGGAAGACAAACTTAAGAATGGGGAAATTACATGCAACCTGGACGACCCAGAAGATTGCGAAAGCTGTAGCGGATGAGTAAGAAATTTAATGGACATAGGTGTGAGCGTCGCAACCTAACGGACTTAGTACTTGGTACAGGTCCGACAGGTAAGAAGCGTCCAGAGCCTAAAGCAAAGAAACGTAGTAAGAACTTTACTACAAACCCTGCTGCGAATACAATGCTGGAGGGAGGACCCACAGGTGAGGAAGCAATTGCAGGTGCAATGCCTAGCGCTTTAGAATTAGCTGCTGCTAATCAGATGAATCGCATGGTCAATCCAATGACCGGGCAAATAATGAAAGAAACTCATCCACTAGCAGCAAGTTATATTGATAACAATTTAATGGATTTGCCCAATCGTCCTTATCTAACATCTCAATCTACTGGAGAGGGGTCGGCATGGAGCGCGGGTACGGTGTCTGATTTAATGGCGGCTAAAAATCCTAACTTCCGTAAACGACTGGCTCATGCACAATATGTAAATGACGCGTTAGAAGGGGCTAATGCGGCAGATTTACAAGTGCGTCGTACTAACCCTTTGAATCCTTTACGGCCTGGTACAGCCTTGGTTAGAGGTAGGGGCGAAATGGCTAACGCTAAGTATAAAGAAATTCAAAATGCTGCGACTGGAGACGCTTATCAAAAAGCTATGTACGAGGATCAGACAGGAATTCCTTTACACGGAGATGTTATTGTAGGGGTAAATCAACGTCGTTTCGGACGCGATACTTACCAAGTTCAGGGGGGCAATATGGGCGACTCTTTACTTATGAAAGATATGACAGCCCGTCAAATACGTAAGGAATACCCTATGATGCTCCAGCGTTATGGAGGTCCTAATGTTCCGCAATACTTTGGAGGTGGCGGTACTGGGGGCAGCGGGCAGTACTATCGTCAAATGGATAGATACTTACGTCAATCGGCTAGACAAGGCCCTTCTTTAGAAGGATTGACAGGCCCTGAACTTATGGAGGCTATCAAAAACCAAAATATTGAAGCCGGCAAAGCAAATATGCTAGGCACAGGTTTGGGAGTAGCAGGCAACTTGGTGAGTTCTATGGGAGAGGGGGAGGATGCAAGGCCAGATGACCCGTATAAATTTACCGATGCTTTAGGAGGTGCGCTTTCTGGAGCAGGGCAAGGGGCAATGTTTGGCTTACCTGGCATGCTAATCGGTGGCGCCTTTGGTTTAGGCAAGTCGTTGTTTAACCATCAAAAGGATAAGAACGAATTTAACCGTATGCAGGCAGAGGCTAAGGACGAACGTACTGAAATGAACGTTACTAATGCTCAAGACTTTAGTACGCAGGTTTTAAATACCTACAACCAAGAGGGTGTAGGAGGTAGTTACTACGCTCGACAGGGTGGTCCGGTAGACTATGAAACAGAAAAGAGTGAGGTCATTCTTGCATCTCCTAATGACCCTCCTATTGCTATGGGTCAAGGAAAGTATAAACAAAAAAGTAGTAATTTGTACCAGGGAAAAGGCCCGTCTCATGAAATGGGCGGGATACCTACCAAAGGTGCTACTGAACCGTTTCAAGATTCTATGGGACAAAAACAAGATTCACCGTATGTATTTAGCGATGCTAAAGAAATGCGTTTTGACCCATCTTCAATTTTATCTATGATCGCATGAGCAAGAAAACAAAACAAACGCCTGCAGAAGTTGCAAGCAAGATTGCTCAGTTTTTAGCTAAACAGGAAGAAACGCTTAGCCGTTATCCTGTAGGGCCTATGGCTAATAGTGCTCGAGCCAATATGAAAAAAGGGTATGCTGCACTTGAAGCTTTAAAGGGTCAGAATGAGCAAATGCGAGTAGGCCAACAAGCCGCTCCTGCACCGCAACAGGCAATGAAGTTTGGAGGAGCGCCGACTCCTCCGGCAGTAGCTGCTACTATTTCATCAGAAACAAATTTGACTGCAGGTCAGATTGATATGATGAACTACTTAAAACTAGAGCATGGGTATAGCGATGCAGTAGCTTTAGCAGCTATTAGCCCAACCAGCAAAGAATCTGGGGGAGACAGTATGGCTGTAGAAAGTTCTTATGCTAATACGAGTGCTGCAAATATTCGAGCTGTTAACAGTAGGTTTAAAAAAGCATTAGCAGGTAAGACCGATGCAGAGATTGATGTCTTGAAAAAAGACCCTGAAGCATTTTTTAATTTAGTTTACAAAGATGCTACTGGTAATGGTGCAGAGGGCGATGGTTATAAGTACAGAGGCAGAGGTCTAGTTCAACTTACTGGAAAGGCAAACTATGCAGCTGCAAGCCAAGAGCTTTTTGGAAATGATGACTTAGTGGAGAATCCGGATTTGTTATTGGACCCAGCTATTGCGGGTCAGGTAGCAGGATGGTTTACTGCCACTAGAGGTAAAGGAGTTGAAGGCTACTTAGATTTTGACGTCTCTGAAGAGAACCCAAGCCCTGAGCAGCTGCAACAAGTTATGAATGGCTCTTATGCTACTATTGCAACAGGTGGCACGCTGTCTGTGACGAAGGCTCAGGATGCAGAATACATGTCTGATAATTACGGGCAGTACTCGAGAAGTATGCCTAAAATGCAAACATTTACTAGTGACACTCTCCCACTAGTGCAGACAAGTAATGCATATCAGGATACTTTTAACTTGCCTAATCCGCCTCCTGCTGCTCCGACTGAGTCTACTAACGCAGTGTCAGAACCGGCACAATCTAATGTTCCGCCTGAGCTAAATGATGATATTCTGCTTGAGAAAGTCTTGGAAGATCCTAAGATGCAGAAATTCATGGAGCGCAACAATGTCGCTACAGACGCATTGCAGACAGCTATTGGGGGAGATTATGTGGACATTCCAAATCGTAGTGCTTTTGATGCTAACATTCGTCGTGTTGCACGAGACTATACCGGTGCAAGGGAGGAGTTGATTTCAGGTCCGGGACCATCTACGGATAAAGACACTACAGGTGACTCTATTGGATGGAGTGAATCTACCGGCATTTCTCGAGAGCGTTATAAAGAGTTACGTGCAAAGGCAGCAGCTGAAAATCCTGGTGAAGCTCTAGCTTACTTCCCTGGCCCTAATGGTACCGAGGGAGCGTTCAGTTCTAATGCGGCCACTCCTTTAGCAACAGCGGAGGTAGAAGCTGAGGTGCCCCGTGATGCAAACGGCCGCCCGATTTTTGGTGGGATGCAGGCTAAAATCAACTATGATAATTTCAATGCGGGGGCTGAAGGCTTTCAACGCAGAGGCATTGATTTGTCTAATGCAATTAATGAAAGTCGCAACCAGTTTGCGAGAAACTATTTAATGCCTACTGCTGGGGTAATGTTAGGAGGCGCTGCTTTGCCGTATGTAGCTTCAGGCGTTGGTTTGCTTGGTGCAGGAGAGTTTGGCACAGCTTTAGGTACTGTAGGCACGCAGTTTATGGGAGGTTTAGCGATGAATCCTGCATCTATGGGTTCGATACCTGGTGTAGTTGGAGGAGGACTGAGCGCGTTGGGAATGAGCAATGCGATTAAAAAAACTACTGGTGACTACGGCTTAGAGGGCGGTCAAGCAAACGCACTTGAAGTAGCCAATGATCCTAACATGTCAAATGTTGACAAGGCAGCGTATTTTGCTGAAATTGGAATAGGCTTGTCGCCTATGGTATTTAACTCTCCGACCGCAATAAAAAACATTTTCCGAGGTCGTCCAAGTGACTTTCCCGGGAGCTATGGTTCTTATTTAAATGCGCGTCGAGGTTTAATTAATACTGCAGATGATACTAAAGCTACTGTAAAGGCTACTGAAGATGCGTATCAAGCGGTTAGAGGTACAAGGGTAAAATCGAAAGGCAGTGCACATAATGCGGGTAAAGCCGACCAAAGAGCCACAAAGCTTGAGCAGAAAGCTGCTAAGGCTCAAGAAAAAGCGGCAAATGCTACTCCTAAAAATCAGTCTAAAGCAAACGCTGATGCAGAGAAAGCTTTACAAAAAGCTTCTAATGCTAGAGCCAAAGCTGCAGAATTAAAAGCTGCGGACGATGCAACATTAAAATCTCAACAGGCTGCAGGGGCTAGGCGCAATAATGCTGTAGGCCGTTCTCAAGTAGCGGACGAGGAGTTGGCGGCATTCAATCAGCGGTATAATGCTGCGCGCACGCCGTATGGTTTAACACCTTCACAACGCTTGCCTAGTCAAGTAGCGGGAGCATTAGCTCTGGGTGATATGATGCCTAGTTATAATATAGATAACAATGTAGAGCCGGCAAGCGTAGACCCTAGAGCGGTACAAGTTCAGATAGAAGAGCCTGTAGTACCTGTTGGAAATAGTGCGGTAACAGATTCTCAGCCGGGCGTAGAACCAGGCACTAGAGCAGGGAACGATACTTTAGATCCTATTGGAGATAATTTCTCAGACGGGACAGGCACTGAAACTGCGCCAGGTACAAGTACATTTAATGATGCGGATGTTCCTATGACTGCAGATGGTTATAACCTGAACATGGGTAAAGGCCATATGCTTATGGGTATACCTGCTGCTGCAGCATTAGGGAGTGCTGCTATTCAAGGACGCGCTCTTAACCAGTTACAAGGTCCTACGGCTCCTATTACTACAGATATTCCTGCTTTTAATTATGAAAGTACGATTGCTCAGCAGATGCAAGACGTGCGAGACAACACTCGTGCTATGTCGCAAGTCGACGGACTGTCTGCGCCACAATCGGCGGCAATGCGTCAAGGTTTATTAGGCGCAAGATTTAAACAAGAACAGCGTTTACGATCTGCAGATAATGAAGCTCGTCAAAATGCTCAACGTAGCTATGATATGATGGCTACTCAAGTGCGCCAGTCTAACAATGCATTGCGCAATCAGTACCTTAATGATTCACGGACATTCCGTAATGATATGACACAAGCTCGTGCAGATATTCAACAAGCCCCGTTGGATGTCGCTAGTAACTTTGCGCAAGACTATTTAAAGAATATATATTTCCCTCAACAATCTTTAGCAATAGAGCAGGTTGGTCGTTTAGGCCAGTATGGTCAAAGCATTGAAGACGAATAAAATCCATAATGGCTGAACGAATACAACGTCCAAATCTTTTGCAGTACAGAAGTGCAATGGAAGGAGCTATTCCGCTCCAGGCTATGTCGCGTGCGTACGATAGGTTAGATCGTATCACTGCTGCTACAGAAACCGCTACTACAAAGTCTATGGCTTTACTGAATGAGCAGAAAGCTCAGTTAGGCCCTGGAGACGAACGCGGACGTGCATTTTTAGACGAACAGTTTGGGCGTCTCGATGCTATGAGTAAAAAAGCCGCAGAAGAAAATAATGTTGCTGGGTATGCTCGTAGCATTCGTAAACAAATTCAAGCTTTGGCAACAGATCCTCGCTTCGCACAAATTCAGCAAAACGTTAAGAATCTGGATGAGTATGATAAGCGTAAGTCTCAGTTAATTGCTAACGGTTATACTACTATTGGAGTAGGACGTACTCCGGAAGAGCATCAAAGCATTGATGAAAACGGTAACCCGGTACAATTTAACAGTTATGTTGCTAGGGAGCCAGATTATAAAAAGGCACATCAGAGTGTTTTCCGTAATGTAGGCACAGATGTGCTTGACAGTAAAGATGCTTTAGCAGCTTTTGTGTATGGACCAGGTGGAAATCCTGAAGCTTTTCCTGAAGGCACTAACCCAGAGGATGTCATTCGTGGTTATAAAGCTTATATGGGTACAAGTGAGGGACGCATTGAAGCAGATCAAATGGCTCGTGCTAAGTTTGGTATGCCGCATGAGGATATTAGTGCAGAACAAAAGCAAGAAATTGCAATGCTTTTATCTGACCGTATTTACAATGATGCTATTCCTTTAATTAATACGCCTCGTGCTGCAGCTGGTACGTTAAATGCTAGAGGTAAGAATAAAGATGCTCCTACAGGTGTGGTCTTAGGAGGCCCTGCAGCATCTATGATTACTGATGGAGATGAGTCTACAGCCGATCAGGTCTTTCAAGAATTTGACGATATGACAAAGGACTCTGACTTAGACAGATACTTGACTATGACTTACGGTAATGCCCAAGATCAAGTAAGCTTAGAAAATGGGGAGTTAATTCCTATGGAGGACTTTAATACAGGCGATAAGCAAATCAATAAAGTTGTGATGTCCACTGCAGGTTATAACCAAACAAATGGAAGCACCGGAGAGGTTTCGACTATGCCCGTAATTCGAGTACACTATACTTCAGGTACAGGGCAGAATAAAACAACTGGTTTTATAGAGCGTCCTGCTAATGCTTTAGATCTTAATATGATGCGTGCAAATATGGGAGCGACTCTTGCACAAATTAATAGTGTGAATACGCCTACGGAAACGCGTCAGGGTACCATGCCTATGGTTGCCCACGTATATGCGCCAGAGCTTGGAGATATTTTGTTTGGGCAAGCAACAGAAAAAGAAATTTCAAAAGCAAACGCAAAAGTGGTTAGAGAAGGCGACCTTTATAAAGTTTTAGATATAGATACAGGAAGGCCTTATGGTATAGGTACTGAAGCTTTTACAGCTAACGTAAATGATAAAGATGCGGCAGGCCAGGTAGAGAGCTTTATTGGTGGACTAATTATGGAACGAGAACTAGGAGGAAAATAATGGCTGAAGAAACTACACCTATTGATCCGCAAAACCTATCAGGTGCTACACCTGAAGACATTGCGGAGGCAGTCGCTGGACAACCTTCTGTAGTACAGGAGGGTAACGACGAAACGCCAGATACAAGTAATGATGTGTTAGAAGTATCTAGCGCATCATTGCGTAATATGATGTATCGAGACGGCGACGGGCATGTCAATTTGTACAACGCTAATGATGGGCGTATGGACTACGACTTTGACCAGTTCTCGGATCGTAGTCTCTTAGGTTTGCGCACTACCAAAAAACTTAATCAAGGCAGTACGTTTACTGGGTTTGAGGATACATACAATCGTTCGCAAGAAGCTCAGGGGGTAGCAGGCAAGCTCAGTAATACTATGCTTGGTTTTGTTTCGGATACCGCAATTAACGTAGCTCAGGGCACTGCCGGTATGTTATATGGCGCGGGTTCTGCAATTGCAAATGGAGACCTAACTAAGATTTACGACAATACATTATCTAACGCGTTAGACCGTGCCCAAGAAGGGTTTAATGAACAGTTTGAGGTAACTCGTGGGGGCAACCAAGGTCTCGTAAAAAAGGGCGTTAATCTAGTGGATGATTTAGCAGGCGCATTGTCTTTTGTGGCAGGCGCAGTGTTAACAGAAGTAGGGCTGTCGGCTGCTACGGTAGCTACTATGGGTGGCGCAGCACCTGTTCAGGCAGCTGCAACGGCGGGTCTTGTAGCTCGTGGATCACGCATGCTTAAGCAGATGGCGAGTGGAGGACGAAGGTTTATTGGAAAGTCGGCAGTTGATGATGCTCTTAAGGGTGCGGCTAAGTTGGGGGATGACGCCACTCGTGCTACAGCTGCAGGAGCACTAGGTCAGGCTGGTGCAGCTATTGACAAGGCTTCAAAGATTAGCAGTCTTGCTCGTGTGTCACGACAACTCTTGACTGGCGCTGGGATGGAAGCAGGTATGGAAGCTCGTCATATGCTTAATGAAGCGACGGAAGAACGTGCTCGCGAATACGAAAATGAGTACGGGGTGCCTATGGCCCAAGAGATGAAGGACGCTTTCCGAGAAAAGAACAGCAAGTATGGCGATGCTGTATTTGCAGCCAACTTAGCTCTTGTCGGTGTAGGTAATATGCTTATGTTTCCTAAGCTATTCGGTTTAGGAATGCGGCGTGGGATGAACGTCCAGCGTTTTATTAAAAAGTCTGGCATTACAAACCCACGGCAACAACAACGTATTGCTAAATCCTACGGTAAGACGTGGGATGAATTGCCAGATATTTTAGATGTTCAACGTGCGCGGCGTGTTGCATACAGCGGCGATGTTTTGAACCCGCTTGGTGGACGTATGGGCCGAGCAACTGCACGTTCTCGCAGTGCATTGTATGAAGGTTTTGTAGAAGAGGGTGGGCAGGGCACAATCAGCCGCTCTACCAAAGACTACATTGCTCAAAAGTATGATCCGGATAACCGAGATAAAGTAGTGAGTTATACTGACAGTTTTATCGAGGGTCTTAAAGGAGCGTACGGTACAGCAGAAGGTCTTAAGGAGGTTGCTTTAGGTGTTACTATTGGTTACATGGGTTTACCTAATGTACTGATTGGTAACGTCTACAGTGAGGGGGTTGATGCAGAGGGCAAGAAGATTAAGCCTCGATTTATTGGTGGAGCTAGCGAGGTGCGTCGTCAGCAGCTAGAACGAGATAAGCAGGTTGATCGTATTCTGCAGCTACATAAAGAAAATGGTGAGGTAGGCGCGGTTATGCGTGCTGAGTTAGACCATGCGGTTCGCATGCAGGGTCTTGAAAAGCAGCACAAAGAGGCTGCGGAAAATGGAGATTTAAAAGTCTTGAAAGATGTAGAGGGAGATACCATCTTCAGCTTTGCATCGTCTAAGATTGTAACGGGACGTTTCGATGATGCTATTGCGGAGTACAAGGGCATTATGGAAGAGCAAACACCTGAGGAGTTCCGCGAAATGTTAGCAGAGTCTGATGGAGTACATGTGTCTAATATGTCTGAAGAAGAGATTTTAGATGCTAAAACTCGTGCTACTCAACGATATGTTGAGCGTATGACTATGGTTAAGCAGGCGTACGAGGCAAGTGAAAGTATTTACCAGGGGGAAGACCCTGAGATACACACAGCGCTCGCTCACATGCTGTACAACATCAACGACAAGGATGCACGTGAGCGTGTCATGGCTGAGCAGATGTCTAAAGAGTTACGTCAGCTGACAGGTGCCGAGGTCTTGGACGCAGTAAAAGTGATGACCGCGTTTAACGTTGACGAGAAAACGTTAGACAAAGCTATCAAGAGTCAACGTCGGTTGAAGGCTATTGACAAGCAGCTTGAAACGAAGCGTGCTGCAGGTCAAATCAGTAACGTAGACGAGGGTAAATTAAAGGCGCGTCAAGAGGAAGTGCAGAAATTAGAGGAAGAGCGTGAGCGCATTATGCAAGAACGCCAGGAATTGGAAGACGCATTATCAGGGGAGTACGGGTTTGATTTAGATAAGGCGCAGCAGCGTGTTGATGCGTTGTTTCGTTTAAATGAAGCTTTAATTGAAAGTGGTGAGGATATAGGTTCGTTTGCACAAAATGGGCTTGATAAGGATACAGTTCTTAATGACCTGTTACGTGTGTCATTGGACCGTCAAGCTATGATTCGGGGTTATAACATGTTGTTAGAGCCGGGAGGGTATGATCGCTTTGTTGCAAGTCTGTCGGGTGGTATCCAGGCACAGCTTAAGGAAGACCCTGTAAAGGTTGCAGAGGAAAACGAGGCAAAGCGTACGCACGAAGAGGCAGACGAAACAAAGTCTCGAGATGAAAACAATGAGGAAGAGGATGTTACACGTGCTCAAGCTGCTGAACGTACTCGTACTGATCAGGAAAGTGAAGAGGACGAGGAAGATGATATTAATGTTTCAGAGCGTGAAGAGGATGAGGACGATACGTTTATCCCATCGGACCAAGATGAGGACGACGATGACGGTGATGTAGAAGTAGGCGTTGGAGAGGAAGAAGATGTTACTCGAGCGCAGGCAAAAAAGGCTGCTAAAGAGGCTAAAAAGAAAAAAGCCAAGCCGACTACCAATGGGCGTATTGAGCTGGTAGTAGAGGGGATGAAGCTGGATGCATCAGAAACTAGCGATAACGGTAAGCCTAATCCAAAACGTGAAGGCGCAGCTCAGGCAATACGGGATAATGTAAAAGCAGGAGATACCATTACAATTCGTATGAGTGGAGGATTCGTGTACTATATGTACAAGGGTCAAGACATTCATAGTGTGGACGCCAATAGTGCCCCTGTAGAGTTGCGGCTAGCCATGGAAGGCGGGGTAGAACTTGAAGCAAAAATTAAACAAGCTACCCAGTTTGCTGGTACTCGCACCCGTGATAAGAATGGCAATCAGATTGCGGTTTCGGTTGCACAAGGATTTACCGGTGAGAATGGAGAAGCGCAGTTGGGGTCTATTGAAGACATTGTTCTTGAGTTTGACCAAACCCAAAACGGTGTAGGCCCAGGCAGGCGCAATAGCATTTTAACCGGCGAGTCTGTAAATGCAACCCGCAAGAATGCACGCGGTACAGCGGGTAGCAAAACGCGTCACTACATAGTGACTAAGGATGCTAACGGCAACCGTATTGCATTTGACATTGCAGGTAAAGAGGTTGGAGTAAAGGTCGCGCAATCTATGGTGCGTATGTACGAACTGGCATTGGTTGCAGACAGTTTTGCTACAGCTGCTGACATCGGTATGACAGAAGCTCAATATGACGCAGCATGGGCTAAGCTGTCTAAGGATTTTAACTTTAATGAGAATGAAAAGGCAAAGTATCAGGTAGATGCTGTCTTTAACAGTATCGTAGCTCCGATGCGCAAGGACGATGTAATTACCCGTCCTCGTATCAAGTACCTTCCTGCTTCAGAGGGTAAGCCTCCAGCGTTGTTTATTGAAAACGTAGATGATAAGGGCAACAAACGTACCCCGCTTAAGTACACGCCTAAAAATGCTAAAGCATTCTTAGCACAGTTGTCTCGGGTACAATATGCTGTACAGCTTCCGCAGATGGATTTTGAGCAGCTTCCTTTGAGTATGGATGTCAACCAAGATGGATCTATCGATGTCGACTTTGTAGGCAAGAAAGAGTGGTACGGTCAAAATATGATGCTGGCAGGTCACCGCCCTATCATGATTGACAACAAGCCTTATGTAGAGCTATTGCATGAAATGGTTTTGGAGACTGAAGCGCAGATTGTACCAACGCAACCGGAGCAAAACGTAGAAGAAACAATTGACGGCAAGAAGCAAACTGATAATTCTGATGATGTCAGTGATGATGAGTTTGCAGAAAGCGAGGATGACTTTTCTATTGTACTAGACGAGGATGAAGAGGATTTGTTAAAGCGTGCTGCTGATTTGTATTCTATAGAGGGCTTTACTGTACGTCGCGTGCAGGATACAGTAAATGTATTAGCAGGTAAAATTTCACAACAGATTCTAGCACAGAGCCGAAGTAAAGGACGTAGCTCACAGCGTAGTGCCGCATCTATTAAAGGCGAGCTGAAGAAGAATCTGAAAGCATACCAGGCTAAGCTTGAGGCTAAAGTCGCCAATGAGTCTACTTCAGAAAGTAAGCGTAAGATTTCACAGGCACGGTTGGACCACGTCACTAAGATGTTAGCTCCTAAGACTTTTGATCAGTTTGTAGAGCTTGCATTCCACGAGGTATTGCGTCAAGCAGATGGTGTTGTTAAAGTCAACTCAAAGTCTCTGGTTAGTTCTATTGACCAGATTGAGGCAAATCAAGAACTTGCTCGTGCAGCAGCTGAAAAAATGGCTGGCGAAGAGGGAGGAGCCACAATCGACACTGAAGACGAGGAAGCTGCTGTAGAGAATGAGCCAAGTGCATTGGCTGCATTTGATGACAACTTTGCGTTTGGCACAGACCCTGGTAAGACTATGCGCTTTGAGTTGCGCTTAGCTATGATGGGTCTGCGGTATCGTGAGAATACGCCCGCTACTACTGGTGTACTCGGTAAGAAGTTTATTGACTTCAAGACGTTGCAGTCTACTCTGCAGCCTATGTTCGTTGGTGTAGAGCCAAGCTGGGATGCGGTACAAAAGGTTTTGCAGGATCGGGCAGATCAAATGCCGGTCATCCAAGACATTTTAGATATGCTGGATACAGAAGGTAAAACAGGCAAAGACTTGGACTACCGTAAGATGATGCGTCAGCAGTTTGTTGTATGGGCACATAAAGAGGATGGCTCACATATAACCATCAAGCTTACGCCGTTTAAGAAAGCACCAGCAGAGTCAGACCAGGTGGATACGCCAGGCATTATCTATCAGTTCGATAGTAATGAGGTTAATATGGATAAGTTCGTGGTGCGTATAGCACTGCAGAACATGCTTAACCGCAACTTCTTTAAGCTGAAAAAGGGCGAGACCGTTCTTAATCGTGATATGGTTGATGAAGTGCTGGGCGAGATGGATCGTATTGCTGAGAAGTCGGGAAACAAAGCTCTGGATACGGCAAAGTTGATGTACAAGTACTTTGGCTTGCAGGTACCTGTAGAGGCATTGAACGATGCGAATGAAGACTTCTCGGGTATTGAGGCAGACATGTCGAATAAAGAGTTTGTCAATACTGCTTATGGCAAGTTCCGCCGTCAGCTACGTGTTTTTGCAGATTCTAAAGGTGACATAGAAGCTACTAGCTGGTATGGTACTAAGGCAAATCAACAAAGTATTGAAGGATTCTTTGGTGCAGCTGCAAAGCACCAGCAGAATTTGATTCAGATGGTCAGTCGAGATGCTGATGGAAAGCTGCGGTACCACTACCACGCTCCCAAGTTATTGACTGTACAGTTGCACAATCTTCGGCGGGCTGACCTGTCACCGTTTGATGAAGGCAACCCTTTGGTCAAAAGCATTCGCGATAAGCGGAACCAATCTGCAGAACACAAGGTTCGAGTAGATTACGTTAATGGAATCAAGAACAACCAGCAGGTTGGCGAGTCTCGGAAGTTCCATGATATGGGAGAGCCAGATCAAATCATCGCTCGTATGTCATTCATGGGCAATGACAATGCATTAGATGCACGGAAACGCCCGTTGTCTCGTCATATGCTTCCAACACTGGCGGACAAGTCTACTATGCCTTTGATTCGGGTACCGTCAATGGCTACGGCACTCATGAGGAAAGAGGATGCAAAAAATGTCCCTTTGTCTCAAATGCATATTCGTGACTTGGTGGATGTCAAGGCATACTACGATCAGCAGCTGCGGGATGCAGTAGAGAAAGAGCTGGATATGATTCAGAGTCAACGTGTCAATGGCGTAGATGCGAAGTTTGTTTTGTTCCCTGAGCTGAATAGCTTGTTGCCTGAGGGTATGATTACAGCTAAGAAGCGTGCAGCAGTGCATGCAAAAGCTGCAGCAAGCATTGAGGGAGAACTACAGACCGATTTTGCGTACGTCATGAAACAGCTTGAAGCTGAGGCGTATGACTTGAAGAAAGACGGGTCTATTGGTAAGGTTAAATTTTTTAATAAAGCAAATACGGCATTCGTTAAAACGCATATTGGAGAACAGAATGCTGATGTATCTCCACAAGGCGGCCTGGCTCTCTTTGCTGCAAAGTATGTAGCAGAGTCACGTGCAGTTAATGCACAGAGTATGCTGGCATTTGCTGGTAGTACAGAGGCGTTCTTGAAGATGGAGAATGGTGCCGTAAATGCAGGCAAGACCATTGACAATATCGGTAAGCGTTTGGCTGGTCTGATTGCTCCCGGTAATGCTATTCCTTTGATGACGTTGCCGAACGGTCAAAGCAATGAGAGCATTAATATTTTGGTGCTTCAAGACAAAAAGCACGACGCCGAGCACATTAAGTATTTACGTAAGATTGGCGTGCCGGAAAGTGAGATTAAGGATAAGTACACGGGTATTGATGCTGCTGACGCGGCAGAGTATGTGACTGCTGAGGAACACCTTGGTATCCTACTTGCTCAGGGCAAGATGTCGGAAGAGGAGTACAATGGTATTCTACCAAAGGTCAAGTCTGGGACAAAACTGGATGTAGACGAGCTGTCCTGGTTCCAACCCATGAAGCCGGTAAATGTAGAGCGTGGGGCCAACGGTGTAATGAACTACATCAAGAGTGCGCAGTTCCCGTTGTTGCCGGAGTTCACCAAAGGCACGGAGCTAGATAAGCTGCGTAAGGTGATGGAGGAGAAAGACATTGATCGTGCTATCCACAAGACTGCATATAAGGTCGGGTCACACAATATGCCTGGTATCAACATTTATGCTGAAGATGGCAAGATTGAGATTCCAGAGGATATCAAGGACGGGCAGGCGGTATTGAGCCGTCGCGGTATGCGAATCCAGCAGGAGGTGCCGGTGAGTCGTAGCAAGGAAAAAATCCATGGCTCGCAGGTTGCAAAGCTTGTATTGGCAAACATTGCACGTGAGGAGATTGACGGCTTTACCGTTAATGGCGTGAAGATGAATGGTAAGCAGGCGCATGAGCACTACTTGGCTGCACGAAAAGAAGAGCGTATGGTGCGCCGACAAATCTTTGCAGAAAAGTATGGCTTTGATATTGATGAAACTGGGGGCAACGTTCGCATTCGGTACAACGAGGGTGTCAAGCCTAAATTGGCTGAGCGCATCATTGAGGAGGCACAATCTCGTGGCTATGACGTTGCAGAGATTTCACATCTACGCCTGGATCTAAAGAAGAACCGTTTCCGCACACCGCTGTGGGCAAGTATTAGCGAGGAACGCGTTAACAACCTGCTGCAAGCTATCTATCGTAAAGAAGTAGTTGAGAGTAAGATTGCTGGTTTTGCAGGTCCGATTGCTCCGGCTATTGGAATCAGCTATGCCGACACGTCTGATATGCAGAAGAGCGGTATCGTATGGGTCGGTGACAAGTTTGATGGCAAGAAGCTGCGTGTAGGTGTGGAAGGCAAGCCAGATCAAATTCTAATGCCTTGGAAGTTTAAGGGACAGCTGCAAAAGTTTATTGACCCGAAGACAAAACGACTTGATATGGCTAAGGTGCCAGAAGAGTTGTTGCAGGTCTTTGCCTACCGTATCCCTAATCAGAAGAAGGCATCAAGCGGCAGCTTTGAGATCGTCGGATTCTTGCCAGACTCTATGGGTGATACCCTGATTGTTCCAGACGAATTGGTCGGTCGTATCGGACAAGACTTCGATATCGATAAGATGTTCGGTATGATGTATACGCACCGTCTCGACAAAAAAACGGGCAACCTGGCTATTGTACGTGAAGGCGAGAAGCTGCAAGACCGTTTGGCTGCAGCACGTAATCGACAGATTGATGTGTACCATGCGAGTATGCGCAATCCGAATAAGGATGTGCAGAAAGAAATTCACACACCAGTGAGTAACGGCTACAGTGAGACGCTTGCATTCCATCTCAAAGGAACTAACGAGCGTATGTCGCCTTTGAGTATCCGTCACAATGTAAGAGCAGCTATTGGTGCTAGTAGTGCTAAGAGTGCTATCGGGGTGATGGCAAATGCAAACGTGGTTCACACGCAGATGGAAATGGTTAATGCCAATGCGCATTACATGAAGACCGTTGAGATCGACGGAAAGATTAGTTCCAAGGCGCAGGTTGTGCGTATTGCAGATGATGTAGACGTTGAAGCTCCAGAGGTCAGCGAGTTGGCTAAACTGGGCAAGCGTGATATTCTTGATAAGAACTTTGTGTTAGAGTACCCTGGTGGCGTAGAAGCCGGTACGGTGCAAGACCAGTTCAGTCGATTGCTGAACCATGCGGTTGATAATGCGAATGATCAGCTGCTTGAGAAGCTCGGCATTGACAAGTACACGTATCCGTTCTGGGTGCACATGACAAACATGGGCTACAACATGGAGACTATTTCTATGATGGTACGCCAGCCTGAGGTACGTGAGGCAATTGCTGCACAACGTCGATTTAGTGCTGTAAGCAACAACGAGTACTTTGACTTGCAGGAACACCTCAAGGGTAAAATCGAGGTAGCCCGTGAAGAGTATAAGACAACGTATGGGCCTAAGGCAACTGTCAAGGGCACGATGGCGAAAACAGTGTTGGCTGCACGCGCTGGTTTGCGTGGTATGGAGGTTGATGCTGAAACTGAAGCACAGCACAAAATCAAAGTGTTGGAAGCCTTTAAGACTCTTGCAGAGGTCGATCGTAGTTACCACACATTGCTGCCAGCATTGAAGATGGATACACAGTCTCCCAAGAATCGTGGAGAGTTCTTCTTTAAGATGGAGCGAGCAAAGGTGTACCGAGATTATCACCTGCACAGGCAGGATTCAAAGTATCCCGGAACACGCTACTCTATTACGTTTGATATGTTCGACTCTACTACAGGGACAGCAATGTTCTTAGATTCATTTATGTCCTCTAGTGTGGCGGGTATGGCATTCCAAGATGCGAAGGAAACCAGTGATGTAGTATTGAAGTTACCAGGTGAGCATTTAGAGGGTACGCCGTTTGGTAGGAATCTTATTGAGGCTGAAGGTAGGTTGAGCCGTGAGTTCCAAACGGAATATTTCAAGGGTCTACGTTCTTACTTGGCTGCAGAGTGGGTAGAGCAGCGTACAGGTAAAAGTGCGCGTACGTTACGTCGGGAGTTGGTTGTAAACCAAGAGACTTCTATGGCACGTAAGTATTCTACCATTATGCAGAACCACCCAGAGCTTCGTAATAACCTGTTCCTCAAGCACCTACAGGCATTTGATGTAACACCGAATAAGGAGGGCTTGCACACATTAGAGTTCCAAGGCGACCGTACAATTAATGTATCACCAGAACAGCTGCACTCTGCGTTCTTGGCGTTAGCGCGTCACGACAATGCAGAAGTAAAGCAGTTTGCTACAGACCTTGTACACTACGACTTGGTGATGCGTGGTACGCTGGGGTCAAAAAGCTTTGGTAAGTACATCCCAGGAGAGATGCTACAGATGATGGGCATTCAGGATCAGTACGATCCGAACCAAGCGCGATTCCAGCAGGGTATGATGGAGGGTAAGAATGAGGCAATGCACCGTCAGATTATTCAGCACAACCCGAAGATTGCTCCGGTGGTAGAGGTCGAGAAGCCAGTGGGTTATCGACACATGGACGATAGCGTACAGTTTAAGACGGATAACAAAAATACTGCTGTAGGTTACGTGCGAGATACACGAGGAGACTTGTACAAAATCAGTGGTGAGGATGATAAAGGGATTGCTACGGCGAAAGGTGTGGCGAAAGCACAGTCTACGTATCTCTATAATCTGTACAGCAGTCAGGAAGAGCTGACTAACTCACACGAGTTCTCTAAGCACTACAAAGAGAACAATTTGCCACCACCACCCGTAGAAGAAGAGGTTCCTGCTGGAGAGGCTGAGGTTGTATCTGAAGAGCCGGCACCAGTAGTTACGGAAACAGAGGCTACGGTCAATTCGGAAGAAGTCGCTGAGGAGAAGCCTGCGGGCACTATGGCTTTTGACGAGGCTGTTGCAGCTTTAAAGGGAGAAAACAATGTATTGTTGCAGCGTCTTCTGATGATGAATGAAAAGCTGTCTCCACAACACAAGGTGCAGGTGGTTTTCCGTGAAGGCGGTAATCACAAGTATAATGCTGGGGTGATTACAATGAACTCCAATGTTGCAACGGCTGATCGTTTGGCACATGAAATGATTCATCATATGAGTCGTATTGGTGCAAACATGCCTCAAAACAAAGAGAACCGTGTTAGGCTCTCGAAAGTCTTTGAGCAAGTAACGAAAGACCCAGCTTTGGCGTCGCGCTTTGGGCTAACAACTGCAGATATTGGACGTCTTCAAAGAGGCTATAAAGCAATGCAGCGGGGTCTAACGGGTGTGGGGGAAGACTCGTCTGAACAGTTTGATGTAAGCTTCATGACGCAAACTCTTCGGTCAAATGAAGCAGCAAGAGGATTGCTCAACCTGGAAGAGTTTATTGCAGAGTCTATGACGAATCCAGACTTCGCGGCTGTACTCAATGAAATTAAGGTTAGCCCGAACAAAACATTGCTGGAGCGGGTGTATGAAATCATTGCGGATATCATCAATACACTGAATACAGAGGTATTAGGAGATCCAATTCAATTAAGTAAAGACTCAGCACTGGCAGAGGTATCTGCTGCAGCGTATGCGATGATGGAAACGACAGCAGAAGGCTTGTCAAACATCAAAGAGAATGGTGCGGGTAGTCAAATGGAGTTGTTTAGTGTCGTAATACCTGAAGGTGTCGAGGATGAAGTTCTTAAGGCAACGGACGCAGAAGTACTTAAGCAGTACAAGAAGCGTCGTATTGCAGAATTTGAGGAACTTCGCGCACGTTTTGGGGAAAGCCCTAAGGTGGTAGCCGACATCAACAAGCGTATTCTGCAGGAGCGTATGGAGTTGATGGCGCTGGAGGATAAAGATGATGATAGTGTAAGCGCCATGGTACTGGTGGATATGGCTCAGCGTGAGTTAGAGGACGTGAACGAAGTGGTCAGGAATGTCCGTAAGGCAACCACACGTGATGCACGCCATGCATATGCACACGCACGTCTGCAAAACGCACAGGCTGTACTGGATTTCTACAGCAAGGGTCGTAAGCTGTTGGATACAAAGGGCATGACCCGTGGAGAGATTGGACGCCTGCAAGGTGTTGCAAGTCAATTGCAAGACGACTGGATGGACGTGAGTGCTGAGATTCTACAGAACTATGCTCGCACTCGGTACAAAGGCACAGAGTTGGAAAAGCTTGTGGATAAGGACACGTTCCGCAATATGAAGGACATTGGAGCGTTGAACTCTTTGTTCTTAGATGCAAGCCGTGTAGGACGTGTGGAACTAAGTTACTTGGATGGTGTGGTACGTGATGCTGCACAGGCTCAGCGTGCTGAGTGGGTGGCTCGTAA
>VMHT01019405.1_pt1 | contig 18633 bp, 10 predicted proteins | sample 4693611 | NCBI WGS metagenome assembly VMHT01 (sample SAMN12280063, study PRJNA550983) | marine metagenome | isolation source: seawater sampled from same location over 5 years 0.02-0.2 micron viral filtrate | place: USA: collected off the coast of southern California halfway between the port... ...
CTCTTGGGTGGAACTGTTCACCTGTACATGGGCAATTCTTCTGAAAACTTTAGCGAGACGGCAGATTGGACAAGTCAAGGAACCAATAACGAACGCCTTGGTTGGATGTTTGCAACAGCGGGTGACGTCAATGACGATGGATATGCAGATACGTTCATTGGTTCAAGTTTGGGTTACACACCTTCTGGACAACTCAATCTGTACCTTGGGTCTGCGACTGGATTTGTTTCAGCGGTCGAGACCATCCGTACAGGGGGCCAAGAAAACCACCTCGGTATGGTAACTGTAGGTGGCTTTGATTCAAACGCAGATGGTGCAATTGAATTTGTATACTCGACTCGAAATTCGACCCGAGGAACGTATTATGGTGTTGATATGATCACTGTAAGCAAACAAGATTTCGACACCAGTCAATTTACCTTCCAAGGGGAAATGTCGGGCTTGAAACTGACCACTTCGAATCGTGGTGAAACGGCAATGATGTTCTCACTCAACACCTCTTCCACGCATTCCTTCGTCCATCTTGAACACGTAGATGATGGCTCTCCTGGTGGTACATGGGTGACTGAAACATTGGATACTAGTTCAATGCCTTTCTATTTCCAATTTGACGTCACCCCTTCAGGACAGCCTCAGGTTGTTGTTCTTGATGAAACTGAAGGATATGTATACCACACAACATCGTCCTGGACTGCCTTGCATCAAGAAATCCGCACGTTCAATGACTTTGGAACATATCCCGCATCTGCGGTTGATGCCAACGGTGATCTTCACGTGGTCTATTCACACAACACCATTGAGAAGTTGTATTATTCTGCAGAAGGAGCCGGCACTTGGTCTTCAAGTGAGATTCTATCAAACTCGAATCTAACCTCTTCACCGTCTCTATGGTTTGAAGGAAGCGATATGCACATTCTCTATCGCGACTCGAATTTGGAGAGCCTTGAGCACATTACCAAATCCGGAGGCACTTGGTCAACCGAGACTGAGTTGAACCCCGGTGTGGCTCTGGGTACTGAACACGTCTCGCTTCAGCTCGGTAATGGAACAACCCTTGTCGCTACAACAGTGAACAATTCAGGTGTTCATGAACTGCAAATTCTAGACATCGACAACGATTTCTCAACAGTACTCCGAAACATGAGCGACGGTACGGCTGAACTTTCGATGTGCATGGATACAAGCAATACCATTGTTGTTCTCTCGCTTGATTCAAATGGGATTCTTGTGACTCATGAACGAAATGCAACAACGGAAGCATGGACCAATGTCTCTATGCAACAACTTGGTTTAGTCACCGGAATTTCGGATGGGTACGATCTTGCGTGCACTCAACACGGAACGTCGCTAATCTTTGCAGTTCAATCAACAGTGAATGCTTTGCACGAACGGAACAGTACGGGATCATGGACGACCTTTGGTACACAGCCAGTTTCTGCAGAAGGCGGAGCTTGGGATGTTGTTTCTAGCGGTTCTGGAGTCGTACTGATGACAACCACTCCTGTAACGGATACACTTCGTATCAATACAATTCATCTTGATGGTCGTATTGAAGACCGTACAACATGGTCGACGCACGAAATGAAGAATGTGTATACGAACATGAATTTCTCTTCAACAATTGACTCAAATGGGACTCTCATCGCCACGTACTTTGATTCGGTTGACCTCGATGTCGAGATGTTGCGTTTGTATGTCGATTCTGATCGTGATCTTATCTTTGACCGAATCGATGGAATGCCACATTTGGGCGAGCAATGGGAAGATGCTGACATGGATGGTTTCGGCGATCATCCCACAGGCCCCCTTTCTGATGACTGTCCTGCAAGTTCTGGAATTTCCTATTACTTTGTTCAAGGCTGTGATGATTATGAGCATGACGGCTTTGCTGATGACATCGACGCATGCGATACCAACGATGGACGCTCTGTTTACGACCGCTACGGCTGTCCTGATTTTGATGAAGACGGTTGGTCAAACAACGATGGTTCCTGGGTCAATGGTGATCGCTATCAACAGAATTGGAAGCAATCAAAGGACAGCGATGGAGACGGTGTTGGAGACAATTATGGCGTCGATTGTTGCGATGCAATCTTTGGACTATCTGGAAACATTGAATATAGCCCTGGGGACAAGTTCCCATACAATCCACGTCAATACAAAGACTATGATGACGATGGATTTGGTGACAATGAAAGCGATCTCCTAACTGGGGACTTCTGTCCGTACAATTACGGAACATCGTATCGAGACCGAAACGGATGTGAGGACAGCGACGGTGATGGTGCAAGTGATCCTTCCAGCGTTGGTGGCATTAACTGGGGGGTTGACCAAGGTGCTGATATGTGGCCTGATGACCCTACTCAGTGGGCCGACACGGACGGTGATGGTTACGGAGACAATGGAACAATCGGAGCAACAAATCCTGACTTCTTCCCTTACAATATCGCTGCCGCTGATGACAACGATAGTGATGGTTATCCAGACCGATGGACACCTTCATACAACGGTTCAAATGCACTAGGATTAGTTTTGGACGGGTGTCCTAATGTGTTCGGGACATCAACCGATCCTTCACCAGGATGCCCAGATAGCGACAACGACGGCTGGGCCAACACAGACGATGATTTCCCTCTTGATCCAACACAATTCCTTGACTTCGACGGTGATGGATTTGGTGATAACGCATCTGGGAACAATGCGGATGAATGCCCCTTCCAATTTGGTGTAGCGAATGGAACAGATGGAAATGGATGCCCTCTTGTGAATACCGATGATAACGACAGTGATGGCATCTACGATGACATTGATCTCTGTCCGGATACCCCCCTCTTCACAGAAGTCGATGCCGACGGCTGTGCTCAGTCCCAACTTGACGATGATTCGGACGGTGTTTCAAACGCAGATGACATTTGTCCAGCAACGGAATCATCAACTCAAGTCGATGCCGATGGATGCAGTGAAGATCAATTGATTCAAGACAGCGATAACGACGGTATCGTCGATATCGAAGATGTATGTCCAAATTCGACACTTGAGGTTGATTCGAACGGTTGCGACGAAACTCAACGTGATTCTGATGACGATGGCGTTAACGATGCTGACGATGACTGTCCAGATACAGAAGCAGGATTCCCTGTAGATGCTGTAGGTTGTTTGGATGAATCAGCACTTGAGCAAGACCTTGACGGAGATGGTTATCTTGGCAACTACACTTTTGATATCGATTCGGATACAGGTCTTCGAATCAATGAAGCAGGGGACGCATTCCCTCTCGATGGCACACAATGGGCAGACCAAGATGGTGATGGATTTGGTGACAATTCGTTTGGTAACAATGCGGATTTCTGTCCCGAAGAATTTGGAACATCTTATCTCGACACACTCGAAATCGGTTGTGAGGACGATGGTGACGGTTGGGCAGACAATTGGGGCCGAGATAAATTCCCAGGTGACCCTACTCAATGGAACGATTCTGATGGTGACACCTACGGTGACAACTGGGGGGACCCGAGTTGGAATGCTTCCCGCGACTCATCATGGCCGGGGGAATTCGTCGAGGGGGCCCTTTCATCTGACAAATGCCCCGAGTCTCCCACGACCAACGTCGATGAAGAGGGTTGTTCGAAGAGTGAACGGGATACAGATCAAGATGGTGTAAACGATTTGCTCGATAATTGTCCTGAGCAACCGAAAGGTCCCGATGGATTTGACGACGGTTGTCCTTTGCCCAAATCGGAATCAGAAGATGAAGATACCAAGATTCTTGGAATGACACTGCCTGTCTTTGGAGGTGCAATTGCGGGTGTTCTTGTCATGCTCTTGTTGAGTATCGCCGTTATTGGGCGCCTACGAAATCGAGGTTATGATTTGGATGATGACGATGATGATTTCTTTGATGACGATGATGACGATGATGATGATTTCTTCTCATCGTTTGACTCCAAGCCGGTTGCTGCGATGCCTTCACGCTCAAAACCTGCCGAACGCACCTCTCCAGCTACCAAAGGCCCTACACGAGGCCCTCCCGGCTCTGGGCCTTCTTCACGAGGCCCATCTGGCCCCAAGCGAGGTCCTCCTGGTGCATCTGGTGGCCCTTCACGAGGTCCTCCTGGAAGAGGTCCTCCTGGTGGTGCCAAACCAGTGGTGTCTACTCCTCCAGCTGCGAAGAAATCACCAGTCAGCAGGAAGGTCGAAGCAGAACCTTCACCAGATTCATCTCCTCAGAAGAAGGTCCGTCGGGCAAGAATCGAGGTTGATATGTCACTCTTCGAAGACTGGCAAGCTGATGATCGAGAAGCCGCAGTATCTTGGGTTGTTGGTGAACTTGCAGAAGGTGAACAAGAGCGTACACTGCTGATGCAACTCCAAGGAACTGGATGGTCTGCACAGCAATCGAGAGCAATTTACGACTTGGCTCGTAACCAACAATAGAAGGGAGCAACAGCAACCTCAAAAATACCACGTGATTGGCGAAGATAGGAGAGAGTGATTTGTCAGATGGAGTACCAGACGGAGCCTCGCTTCCCGACGGTATCGAGGTTGATGATGCAGCGGCTTATTTTGGGGTTGTCGATTCTTCCGACGTGCTTCAACAAATGATGTCAATGGACTCCAAGCAAGCCCTTTCGAAGGCCCTAGAACATCTTGCAGACATCATTCTCCGACCAGGTGAATTTGATTTTGAAGCGGCGAGTGAGCGCCTACAGTGTGAAGGTGGAGAGATTTACTTCCTCATTTTTGGTCATTTGAATCTGATGGCTTTACCCGATCCACTGTTGCAATTCGCAGGTCAACCTGACTCCACAGGTTCGGCAAACTCAGCACACCCACTTGCAACAGAAGACGTTGTACAAGCATTGAGTCCGTTGTTTGACCCAATGCAGTTCCTGAAGATTCTCGCGATTGCATATGCAACAGGCGGGAATACTGAAGTCGAACGTTATCTACAATCGATTGAAAACATCATGGCAACGCCATCGGATAACGTTGCGAGTATGCAAACGATGGCTGAAGAATTGAAATCATCGCTTGATGTTGCAGGACACGCACTTCCAATGGCTTTGTTTGCAAGCGATCAAGCACAACCTGCCGAAATCGAAATGGGAGCAGTCATCGAACGAAAAGCACCTGAGCCAGAGCCGGAAGCAGTACCTGTCGCTCCAGTTGCAACAGAACCCGAACCTTCAGTTCCAGAACCTAAGGTCGAATCGGTACCTCTGCCAACGGAGTCAGTTCCTTTACCCACTGAATCCGTCCCACTCCCTGCTGTTGATTCAGTCCCGCTCCCGGCTCAGCAAGAACTTATTGAAGAGACTGAATTCAAAAATGAAGTTGAAGTTGACCATGCTGCACAAGATGCTTTTGCAGGCGCATTTGGCTCCCAAATGGTTCCAGAAACACAAACCCCTCCTGAAATCATTGAAGAGATTCCAGAAACCATTCCAGAACCAGTTCCAGCAGTTGAAGAACCTGCAGAGGAACAGTGGGTCAGCGATGCAGAACGATTCATTGCCGCTGACGTTGACGATTCAGGAAGTCTCTCTGTCGAAGAGCTAGCAGTTGCGGCCAATGTGTCTCTTGAGGAGGCTGAATCACTTCATAGTGCCGCTGATTCAGACGGGGATGGTGAGGTCTCACTTTCTGAGTTTGTCTCCTCTGAAGCCGCTCAGAAAATGTCCTCCTTACCTCGACCTATTGCACCCGTCCGCAAACCAATCCAATCCCAGCAACCTCAGCAGCCCGAACAACCACCGCGTCAACAACCAACCTCTCCAGGCGTTGCAGCACCTCAAATGGGTTGGCAACAATCTCCTCCACAACAACAGGTTCCCCAACAACATATTCCTCAGCAGCAACCCATGATGCCTCAACAGCCAAACATGAACATTCAGCCAACCATTCGCTCAGGAATCCACTGCCGTGGTTGTGGTATCGGTTTAGACCCAAATTGGAGATACTGCCCTATCTGTGGAAACATGAACATGAGTGCACATCGTTAATCGTTGCCCGGCATAAATTCTCCAGACTCAGTCAAACAGGTGTCGTCAAGCCAGACTGTAGGTTCGGCCAACACACCTGATACGTGTATTCCAGCATGCGAACTTCCGCCAAGTCCAGAATTATCTCCGATTGAGAAATAGCAACTTCCCATTCTCTTTTCGTCTTCTAGGACGTTTCCAACAAGTCGAGCATTTGGATTCATTCCAAATCCAAATTCAGCAACCGTCCAGACGCTTTCTCGATCTTTCGCCTTCAATTTCTTAGCAACTTCACCATACGATTGACGGATTGTGGCAGCAAGACTTCCACCTTTCACATCAATGACAGTTCCATCTTCGATGATCAATTCAACCGGCTCATCAATCAAAGTAGAATCCCATGACCCATCAATCACAATCGTTCCATTCATGGTTCCCTCTTTCGGTAAAATGAACACTTTACCTGCAGGGAGGTTCGTCAACATGCGTGGGCGATTGCAAATTCCATTGTCGTCGAGTTTCCAGTCGCGCCAGTTGACTTCGAATGTGACATCAGTTCCGGATTCTGACTTGACATTGATGATTCGACGTCGTCGAAGAAAGTTCCCGATGTTCGAAATTCGTCGCTTAACATCTTGGAAATCTGCAGTCATTCCCCCCTCCGTATACAACTTGAATGTCATACCCGGCATCGTGGCAATTCGAGCGCCATCTTTGACTGCTAAGCGTACTGCTTTAGTGTGCGTAAGTGAATATTTCGTGGCTGCAATAACAACCTGTTGTTGACGCATTAGAGCCGCTACGGGTGTTGGAGGCTCTTCCCCATGGTGTCTTGATTTTGGCATGACAATCAGAAGAACTCGATCCGATCGCTTTTGTGTAGCAATGTGAAGAGACTGCCCTATCTCTGTTGTTGTTGGGTCACAAACGATGAGGACGTTTTCTCCTCGTCGAATATCCATGCAGGTTTGAACGACCATATCAGAAATGGCATGCAAGCGTTCCTCATCCGTACTCGGTTCTGGAAGGAGCTCCTTTGTTTGGGGATTCTCTTGTGATTCTGCGTTGAGCAACGCATTGATGTCTTCATCTTCAATATTCACAACTTTGTCGCCTTCCTTGTCTTTTCGACGGAAGGGAAGGACCATGCATCTCCATATACTCATCCATATTGAATGTGTGGATAGATTCAACGAAAAAGAGCCATACGAGTCTTGATGAAGAACGAGTGTCGAGCCATATCTATGAGCGATAAGACCACGTTCCTCAACCACGTAAAAGATATCCATCGTATCGGTAGCATCCAAGGGCACCTTGGATGGGATCAAGAAACACTCATGCCTGAAAAAGGTGCAAAATCGCGAGGTGAAATTATGGCTTGGCTTGCAGCCCTGGCTCATCAAAAAGTGATCGATCCTGAGATGGGAGAACTACTTGAACGACTGGAAGGACGAGACGATCTTGACGAAAGTGAAGAAGCAAACGTACGAGAATTTAGGAAACGGTACGATAAAGCCACCAAACTCTCAGCAGACTTTGTTTCAACCTTCGCTCAGGCACGAAGCGAGGCGCTCGTTGCATGGCAAAAAGCGAGAAAGGATGCAGACTTCTCTGCGTTTTTGCCTCATTTGCAGAAGCTCGTTGAATTAACACGACAGAAAATTGAAGCATACGGTTATGAGAACACACCCTACGATGCACTCCTGGATGAGTATGAATCTGGCATGACGGTCGAGGACTATGACCCACTGTTCGAGGGTCTCCGTGAACGTCTTGTTCCTTTGCTCAAGCGCATCCTTGAGGCGAAGAAATCAAATCCAGACCCTTCGTTACCAGATGGATTGACCTTCCCTGTGGACAAACAAGAAGCATTTTGCACAAAGGTCAGCGAACGAATGGGCTTTGATTTCGCAGCAGGGCGAATGGATGCTTCGACTCATCCGTTCTCAGCAGGCATCTGGCCAGGGGATACACGGTTCACCACACGTTACGATGAACTCGATCCCTTCTCATGCCTCTATGCAGTAATGCACGAGACGGGTCACGCATTGTATGAACAAGGGTTGGATGAGAACCACCGTTTCACTCCAAGAGGAGATGCTGTCTCATTAGGCGTGCATGAATCCCAATCACGTCTATGGGAAAACCAAATCGGCCGAACTCCAGAATTCTGGAATGTTGTGATGGATGAATTCAAAGAATCGTTCCCTAATGCCCCATCTTGGGATTCTTCAACACTCAATCGAATTGCAAATTCAGTTGAACCTGGATTTATTCGGGTCGAAGCAGATGAAGTAACATACAATCTCCACGTCATGCTCCGATATGAGATTGAAAAGAAAATTTTCAACGAATCGTATCCGTTGGAACAACTTCCAGAACTATGGAACTCAATGATTTCAGATTGGTTTGGATTAACCGTTCCTTCTGATGATCTTGGATGCCTACAAGACATCCACTGGTCGATGGCAGCCTTCGGATACTTCCCAACATACACGTTAGGAAATCTGTATGCGGCTCAATTACTGGAAGCAATGAGTGAAGATCTTGGCTCAATTCAGGCCTCAATTTCATCTGGAGATTGGTCATCGATGTTGAATTGGCTACGCGAGCGGGTCCACAAGCGAGGAAGTGCCTTATTGCCTTCAGACCTTATCGAAGAAGCGACAGGCTCACCCCCTTCGAGCGAACCGTTCCTTCGTTATGTCGAAGAAAAGTACGGTGAGATATACTCACTCTGATTAGTCATCCGCGCCTTCATTGGTTGAGGATCCGACAAGTCGATTGATTCGATCCGTCAATTCCATGATTGCATCATTGAGGTCGTTACTACGATCGTCTTCATGATCTGTTCCAAACGTTGTTCCAAGCAATGTAATCATTGCACCTGAAAGCATCATTACAGCTGGCCAGTAGACATCTTCTGCGACCATGCCTTCGGTTGCGACCATTCCGCCCCAGATTGCTCCAGATATGAAAATAATCAATCCAATCATCATCTGTTGGTATCCTTTCCCTAATTGTTCTTCCATGCTACTCATGTTTCCCGGTGGAAAATTCGTCACCGACTACATAAGTATGGTAGTTGATGAATGGATGTGAACATCAATTCCAAGGGGTCATCAACAACGGCGAACCAGTTTCACCTTCATGAACGAGAATCGAACCCTTTGGGCCGGTTTGTTCATTTCGTTCGAATACAGGAACACCACCTACGACCGTTAGTGTTGGCCATCCTACGAGTTTCTTCCCATGGAATGGGCTCCATCCCACTGTGGTCCATGTGTTGGCATCATCGACTATTCGTTCTGTCGTCATATCGACTAGAGTGATGTCTCCATCGTATCCTTCTTCAAGTCGACCTTTGCCGAGCATGCCATAACATTCTGCAACATTGTAGGCCATCCATTTGACGACTTGTTCGATGGTGCACGCACCCCTTGAAGCGTGTGTGAGCATGACTGGAAGAGAGGTCTCAACTCCTGGCATTCCACTGGGTGCTGCAGGGAATCCTTTGGCCTTTGTTTCAAGTGTATGAGGTGCGTGATCCGTAGCGATACAGGCGATTGTTCCATCATGGAGGCGCTTCCACAGGGTTTCCTTGTCCTTTTGATAGCGAATTGGAGGGTTCATCTTCAATCGAGTGCCTAATTCTTCAACATCTCGTTCATCGAGTGTAAGATGTTGTGGAAGGACCTCAGTTGTAATGTGTGCTTCTCCTTCTGTTCCATGAAGTGAGGTCAACTCACTGAGGTAATCGGCTTCGATACCGGATGTAAGGTGGAGGATGTGTAGTCGATGTCCTGTTGCTTGAGCATAAGCAACAGCCCGTTTTGTCGCAATTAGAGCTGTTATGTCATCTCGCCATTCTGCATGGGCTGCCATATCTGTTCGACCTTCGATTAATTTCTTTCTCTCATCCATTCGAGTTTCATCTTCAGCGTGAACGGCGATCAATCCTGCAGTATTGGTGAAGATTGTTTCGAGTGCATCGGAGTCGTTGACAAGTAAATCACCAGTTGAGGAACCCATGAATATCTTAATTCCACAAATTCCAGGAATTGCGACAGGAGCATCTGGTGTTCCAACAGCCTTCTGCAATTCTTCGACATTGGACTCGGTTGCCCCGATAAAGAATCCAAAGTTGGTCACGCATCGACGATTACCAGTGTCTATTTTTTCATGCATGGACTGAAGTGTAGTTTGACTCGGGACGTTGTTGGGCATGTCGAGAAACGAGGTCACGCCTCCGCTAGCGGCTGCACAGGAACCTGTGTACAAGTCTTCTTTCTCAGGCTGACCCGGGTCCCGGAAATGGACTTGTGGGTCAATAATGCCTGGAAGTAAATGCAGTCCAGTTGCATCTACGCTTGCAGTTCCTTCCTTTGCGACAAGGCCACCTCCGGGTTGAATCGCGGTAATTGTACCGTTTTCAATGAGCAAATCTCCAACAACAGTTGTGTTCGGTAAAACCATTGTAGCGTTCTGTATCAGTATGTTGGACATCTTCAATCAACCCAAGGCTAGGGCATCAAGTCAATGAATGCTGTCATCGACGCCTTGCGTCTTTTGGTCTGAATGCATTGCACACTTCATCGATGGTATCGATGTAAGGCCCACCGATCAAATCAACACAATACGGGACTGCCTTCCAAATCTCATCGATTGTTTCACGAATCGATTTTGGTCGACCTGGAAGGTTGAAAATTAGACAGTTACCACGAACGCCAGCAGTTTGACGGGACAAGATTGCAGTAGGAGTATATTGAAGTGAAATCGTTCGCATTTGCTCACCAAATCCAGGCATAATTCGGTCAACAACTTGCTCTGTAGCCTCTGGAGTAACATCACGTTGTGCAGGGCCTGTTCCGCCAGTGGTGACAATAACATGGCAACCAATTTCATCTGCAAGTTCGACCATTGTTGACTCAATTTGCATCTGGTCATCTGGAATACATCGGTAGTGAACTTGCAAAGGAGATGCAATTGCTTCAGTCAAAAATTGAAGGATTGCAGGGCCTCCTTGGTCTTGGTACTCTTCTGATGAGGCTCGATCTGAGGCTACGATGATACCGATGCGTGCTTCTTCACCCACGGAATCAATACGGCCTCCAACAGAAGTAATCGAATCCATGAATCTACCTCAGGAGCCGTACTTTTCTTTGATGTCATTGTGGAAGTTGTCCAAAAGCGTGTCTTCGAACAACTCAGTTTGTCGACGAATTTTCGTCGATCTGATGTGAAGAATCGCTGCAAGAATAAAGACAATGATCATGATTGGAATGACTGCTTCAAGTTTGTATTTGTGCATGATTTTGATGATGCCTTCAGCTGTATATGCCCAAGTAATTGAAGCAATGAATCCACCAACCATCGTAGCAATCAGCACACGCATGAACTTCATCCGTGAAAGCAACCCAAGCATAGCACCGACGAGAACTCCGGATGCCATGAACGGTATCCATACGAAGACGATGAGTCCCCAGAAGCCCCACTTGTTGATCATCTCTCGCTTCTCATTGGCTGTGTATTCAACGGTCGAGAGAATATCTCCGAGGAATTTTGTCTGCAACATACGGCCACCAAATCCGTCCTGCCGTGCGACGGCAGCGATGCGCTCATCCTTGTCTCCTTTACGCTCGACTCGGCCAGCGCCCGAGCGATCGGAAAGTGTTGAGACTTGATTACGAGCCTTGACAATCAATTGCTGAGAGGTAAGGATGTCTTGATTTCGTTCTGAAATATAGTTGCGCAACTCATCTTCAACTTCGGACGCTTGTCGCTTAAATCGGAAGAAGGCAAGCCGAGTTGTCGGTTTGAAAATAATCGAGACAAACACAATTCTATCATCACTTGTGATAACAGCATTTTGCAAATCCAGTGTCTTGTCACGAACGAAGAAGAGGTCGAGTGAATCTCGCACTTCGTCTTCAATACGTGATAGTGAGTGAAGCTCTTCAAAGAAAGATGTATAATTTTCAGGAGGCGCTTCGTCATCTCGGTCTCCTACTCCGACGCCGACTCCAGAATCAAAGTCAATGGCCTGCCCTGAACCAATTGTTCGGACAGTGAGTTGAACCGGTTTGAAGACTCTGAACAATGCGAATTCATCCAAGACTTCTCTTAAGACCTCATCACGAATGCTTTTGCTGTCAGTCAAGGTATTTTCTGTGTTCTTGTAAGGGACCATGATATCAACCGACAAATCCCTGGGTTCTATCTTTGCTAAATCGTGGTCCACAACAATACCAAGTCGACGTTCGCATCGAGTGATGATATCATCGACCAATCGAATGATGTGGTTTCGAGAGAGAATATCGTCAGCCTCCTGATGATAGACTTTGTACATGATTGGATATGCAATCAGGAGGGAAAATACGGAGAGTGAAAGGGAGTTGAATGCCATCCACCATGCGGGAATGCCTGCAGCGCCTCCTGCAAGCATTGCAGTCTCTCTGCCGCCACCTAGTTCAGCAACGAGGAGAATATATCCCCAATTTCCTAATTCTTGAACAGACCAGCATGAACGTGGTCCTGAGTCAGTAATGCGAACTTCTCGATGGTCTTCTCCCCCAATGAATGGGATGAAGCCACCTCCCTTCGTTCCGATTTCAAGTTCAAACTCTAGAGATTTTGAAAGAGATTGTGTGACGTTGGTTTCATTATCCAAATCATCGGAATTGTTGTACGTTTCCACAGTTAACATCACTTGGTACGTGCCTTTGTTCAAGGTACTGTAATCCGCTTTCGCATGAACACGATTGACTTCATCGTCGAGAACGCGTACAACTTGAGTTGCAGGGGAGTTTTCATTTGAACTTGGGTCAATAATATTGTACTCTAAAACAGCAATACCAGCGGGTAAATTGTATGCGTTGAGAGAGAAATGTTCAGCATCTTCGTTCGGGAAGATGTGAATCCAAGGTGAGTCGTCAATCTCTAGGCATTCATCTCCGATGTCGAGGAAGGTTGTTGATGCTGAATGATCGAGGGAAGTGGATTGCCCCAGTAGGCCTGATGACATCGAAAGAATCAGTGCTCCGTAGAGTATGCCGTAAGCAACTCCCATCAATAGAACAGGATTCTCTTTCTTTGCAAAAACACTCCGTCGGTCTCCATCGGTACGGCGCCTTCGAATTTCATTCAGCTCTTTGAGCAATGGGTCTGCCTTTGAATCAGACTCGTGCTGCTCTTTGGGCAATTCCTCCCCAATTACAGCCTCGCCCATGAGTAACCTACAAGCACGGTAGCAAATGAACCCATTGATGAGTGCGAGGTGGGTTGGGCCGGACTTGAACCGGCGACCTCGGCATCTTCAGTGCCGCGCTCTCCCAACTAAGCTACCAACCCTAGCGTCCCTGCGACGACACTCAAGATTTCAAGGCTTCGTTGATTATTCTTGACCGTGAAGGATTGATTTCTGCATTTCGAAGAGGTTTGAGAAGCCAATATCTGCCATGTCAAGAAGAGCATCAAGCTCTTCCCGCTGATAGGTCGATTCCTCTCCAGTGCCCTGAACTTCCACGAATGCGCCGTTGCTGACTTTGACGACGTTCATGTCGACATCAGCATTTGAATCGAGGTTGTAATCGAGATCAAGATAGCATTTGCCATCGATGAGTCCAACAGAAATAGCCGCAACATCATGGGCCATCACTCGCATTTCATGGGCCATCTGTTCTTCAGCAGAAAGAGTGGGTGCGCTCCATCCTGATCGTCGTTGGTCTTCGGTTGGACGCATGTTCTTTGGCAAACAAACACCGGCCGCAATCAATCTACGGACGCCAAGGCGAAGTGCAAGATTTGCAGCTGTAATCGACGCACAACGTGTGCCCCCATCTGCGTTGAGGATGTCGCAATCGACGTTCAAAGCGATTGGCCCAAGTTCTTCGAGATCAACTGCAGCGCGAAGAGACCGTGCAACCAAGCGCTCAATTTCTTGAGTACGGCCCTTTGCACCACGTCGCTCCCTTCGGAATCGTGAATCGGTTGAACCTGGAAGGAGTGAATATTCAGCATGGACCCATCCTTTGTTTGAATCACGAGGGAACCAGCCAGGAAGTCGTGCTTCTTTTGTGCAACATGCAAGGACAACAGTTTCTCCTTGGCGATAAAGAATGGATGCAAGAGCGTTGCTTGTGAAATCAATTTCGACTTCCACGCTTCTCATTTCGTCAGCATTTCGGGATGTGTTTAATTCAGTCTTGAATTTGGCCATGGTATTCCCATGAGGTTGAGTTCATCAACTCTTTTGTTTATCAGAAAGCGAGCGATGCGTATGTTCAATAGGCCATTCCCAATCGGGTTGTTATGTCAATTCACAAAGCAGTGATTTGTGGTGTTGCTCGTACGCCAATCGGTCGATTCATGGGTTCGCTCTCGTCACTTTCTGCCGTTGATATGGGTATTGCAGCAGTCAAAGAATTGTGCCAACGCCTAGGCTTTGAGCCATCTTCTGGAATCGTGGATGAAGTACTGATGGGCCAAGTATTGCAAGCAGGGGTTGGTCAAGCCCCAGCACGTCAGGTTGCATTGGGAGCGGGGCTTCCTGTCACAACCTCCTGCGTCACCATCAACATGGTTTGTGGATCATCCCTTCGGGCGGTTATGCAAGCTGCAACAAGTGTTCGTATGGGTGAACACAATGTCGTCATCGCAGGAGGCATGGAAAGCATGTCGAATGCACCACAGCTCTTGATGGGTCAGCGAAACGGCAAGAAGATGGGGGATTCAAAACTCATTGATTCCATGATTCATGATGGATTGTGGGACGTGTACAACAACATGCACATGGGGAATACCGGTGAAGTCGTGGCAAGAGAATGCTCGATCGACAGAGAACAAGCCGATGAGTTCGCTGCACAAAGTCATGTCAAAGCAGCAAAAGCATGGGATGAGGGTTGGTTTGATTGGGAAACGTTCCCATTATCCATTCCTCAACGTCGAGGAGACCCAATCGTTGTTGAACGCGATGAAGGTGTACGCTCGGATACGACAACCGATAGTTTGAGCAAATTGCGAACAGTGTTTGACAAGGAAGGGATTGTAACTGCCGGTAATGCCAGCACACTCAATGATGGAGCAAGTGCGGTACTCGTGACCAGTGAATCATTTGCAAAGGAACAGGGTTGGGAAATTCTAGCAACAATCGAGGATTATTGCACTGCAGGAGTTGAACCAGAGCGCGTCATGAGTGCACCGATTCCTGCAGTCAAGAGTTTGCTTGAACGGAACAATCTTGACGTGTTGGATGTTGATGTTTACGAACATAACGAAGCATTTGCATCTGCATCTTGCGCAGTGGCTCAAGAAGTTGGAATCCCGCACGACCGATTCAATCTTCATGGAGGGGCGGTAAGCATCGGTCACCCACTTGGATCAAGCGGTTCACGATGCCTCATCACGCTTTTAGGAGTCATGCGCCGGGTTGATGCAACATCTGGAATCGTCACTCTATGTCTTGGTGGCGGCAATGCAGTTGCCATGTATGTGCGACGATGAGTACTCATTCTTCTTCCTCAGCCTTGTAGGCTGAGAAGACACCGATGTCCTCGATAATATCGGATGCCCCTGGTAGGACAGAAAGGATGTCATCGGTTCGCAACCCAGTTGCTTTGTAAATCCGATTTGCCAATTGCTCCTTCTTTGTTTGACCTGGTGAAAGGATAGCATAACGCTCGCATCGTTCCTTGATGGAGGAAACGGTTCCACCCATCAGGAGAGGAACACCGTTGATGGCAACAAGTCCAATTCCCATTTGGACATCCAAATCCTTGAACCATTGACGCTGACCGCGAACAATAAACGCTCCTTTACCGACGTATTCTCCGGTTTGTGCAGACTTTGAGACCTGCGCTGGTTTTACTGCAAATACCGTTCCATGGGCCCCTCCTCCATTCCAGGCACGACTCCAACAGAGTGCGAGAGTTGCAGCCTCCTGTAACTTTTCATCGTTGACTCGTTCATCACCAAGTTTGTCGACGAGTTTGTAGGAAGGAACACCCGGCGGAATTTGTCCATAGGGTTCCTCAACGATGGCAAAGCCTTGAGATGCTCGAAGGCTGCAACTTGGAGCACCATGGATGTCTGCGTGAAGATACATGTCACTTCCAGAAAGGTGCTTCTTGACGATGGAATCGTTTCCTTTTGCATCTCGGCCACCGACCAACAGATGTCCTCCAGAAATCATGCTCCAACGATGTTGTTCAAACCAAAGTCGCTTCGATCTTCGAACCGTTTGCATTCTTCCGCTTGCTTTCTGTTTTGCTTCTTTCTTTTGCGCACGTTTGAATGCAGTCTGAGTATCGGCAAGAGCAGAGGTTGCTCCAGAAGTTTTGTCCTTCTGTTTTCGAGCTGATTCGAAATACCGTTGTGCGTTTTGGTGGACAGAATCATCAAGATGCATTGTGAATACTTGGCCAGGTTCACCGTTCCCATCAGGAAGTCGGACCATCATGGTGCGATCTGCTGCATTCCCTGAATCAACCCATGGATTTTCTTTCAGACCCTTCAAGACGGGCTTCCAACCTTGCTTCTCAACGGCCTCACGTGCTTGCTGAAGAATTGTTTCAACGTGAGTCCAGTGTTCCTGAATTGCATGGCCAATCGCCTGCTGTTTCTCGATTTTCTTGGCAAATCCTTCCAGTGCCTTTTCTTGTTGTTTGAGTCTTCTTTCGAGTTTTTCAACTTCAGTTGAATGTCCGCGCCCAGGAGCGGCAGCATCCAATTTTTCTTGCTCTCTGCGAGCAAGTGCATTTGCATCATGATGCCCTTTCCATGTGTCAATTGCGGAGCATAAGGACGGACATTCATATGCAATGGCGTCCTTGTGCGAGGGCAGGAGAAGTGGTGTTGCTTCTTTTGCAGTTTCCCGGACGATTGTCGTTGATTTTGAATCAAGTGTGTCCATTGTTTGAATTGATTGAAGTGTTTTTTCATCAATATCCGATGTTGGCTTGAGAATAAGGTGTCCAGTGCGAGTTGTTTTGAGTTGCTCCAAGAAATGGGATAATGCGTTGAGAACGACCGATGCATCCGTATCCGCAGTTGAGCTGTTTGGCTCAAGACCGGCGTGCTCACAGACGGCGTTAGCGTAAACGCCTCCAAGGTTGATTTTTCCACCAAGGGTTGAGACCAAGTCCCGGTCGGACTCGTCGAATGCTTTCTGTAGCGAATCAAGGGTGATGTCGTAGGGATCGACAGCTGCTGGAGGTGGAATGTAGGGCTCTCCTTTCTTGATGGTCCTGCCAGAATAACTTGCATGTGTAAGCGGTTGAATGATGATTTCATTTTCATCCATCAGAATGACATTTCCATTACGGAACAGTTCGACGCTTAACGAGCGTTGACCGTGTTTCGTGTCGAATCGAAACAGAAGTACACGATCGAATCCGAGTTGCTCAACCTTGGTTAGTCGTGCATTCTTCAAATGTTTTCGTAGCACCATTGCGAAGGAGGGTGGCGTCATTGGCATTGGGCGGTCTCGTTTGGATGTGTAGACGCGCTGGCCTCGTACAATCACAAGGTCGAATTGTTCTGCCTCCTTTGGATTGATGCGAAGCACGATTTGTTCATAGTGAGGCATGTAGGCTTTTTTGACGTAAGCTCCAGCCCAAGCATCCAATTCAAGCGATACTGCTCGAACATCGAAACCAGTCATGGAGTCCTTCATGTCATCCTCTCCTATTCGATAAATTTCAACAGTACTTTACCAATGTTCTTCCCATCATGGATGTGTTGATGTGCAGATGCAACGTCTTTTGCATCGTAAATCGAGTCGACAATCGGTGTCAAAGCACCTTCTTTGATGCCTCTGATGATGTTCTCCATCTGTTCTTGCATCACGTCTTCATCATTCCACGTTCCCATGTGGACACCAAAGACTCCCTGATTTCTTGACATCATGAGCATAGGATCGAATCTTGGACGGCTGCGCAGGGCTCTGAGCGCTTTCCAAAGAGAACGTTTTGAAGACGGTGCAGCAGATGACATTCCGTAGGTGTACAATTTTCCACCTTGGGCAAGAACAGATAGGCTGCGCTTAAGGTGACCTCCGCCAATTGGGTCGAGAATATGGTCAACACCACGCTTCTTGGTAGCTGATCGAATAATCTCAACAAAATCCTCGTTGTGTCGATCGATGGCTGTTGCACCGTAGGATTCTATGATGTCTGATTTTGCGGCAGAAGCGGTTGACCATACTTTGGAAACACCAGCCCATTTGCAGAGTTGAAGCGCTGCAGTACCAACGCCCCCGCCTCCACCGTGAATGAGAACAGAATCGTTTTTCTTGAGATTGCCAAGATGATGGAGCATATGGTGCGCTGTAATGTACGTCACTGGCATGGAAGCTGCCGCTTCAAGACTAATTTCATCGGGAATTGGTAACGCTCTCGAAGCATCCGTAACAACGTGACTTGCCTGTCCACCTGTTCGCATCAATCCAACAACACGTTGCCCAATCTCAAAGCCCTGAACATCTTTCCCCATTGAATGGATAACACCGCTTACCTCGTATCCTGGAGTGAAGGGAAACGGTGGACGTGGTTGATAGAATCCCATACGCATGAGGGTATCTGCAAAGTTGATTCCAGCAAAATGCACCTGGATGCAAACCTCATTCGGTTGTGGTTCAGGAATCGCAATCTCCTGA
>VMHT01106373.1_pt1 | contig 18633 bp, 23 predicted proteins | sample 4693611 | NCBI WGS metagenome assembly VMHT01 (sample SAMN12280063, study PRJNA550983) | marine metagenome | isolation source: seawater sampled from same location over 5 years 0.02-0.2 micron viral filtrate | place: USA: collected off the coast of southern California halfway between the port... ...
GCTTTAGATTTATCATTTATTGTTGATGAAAATTTAAATAATTATAAAGAAATTCACGACTGGTTATTAGCATTAGGTTTTCCTGGTAATCACACACAATTTGCAAACTTACAAACTGAGGGATCAGATAGAGTTCCAGGATCAACTGCAGGTCCAGTAGTGCCTGGTGTCGCAACACCAGCACCTCTTGCTGAAGGCGGCACATATTCAGACGCAACATTAACAGTTTTAAATAGTAAAAATATTGCAAAGACCGAAATAAGATTTGAAAATGTTTATCCTACATCTTTATCTAGTTTAAGTTATGATGTAAGACAAACAGATATTGATTACATACAAGCAAGTGTAAGTTTTCAATATATGAATTACAAGATAGTACAAATATCTACTACATAGTAGTAAAAATATAGGATGATATATAATGACAAAGGCATTTTGCTTTGGTAACGGCAACTCTCGTAAAGGTCTAAATCTAGACCACTTTAAAAAATATGGCACAGTAATAGGTTGTAATGCAATCTATCGTGATTTTACACCAGACATTGTTGTAGGATTAGATTCAAGAATAGGTCATGAAATATATCGTTCAGGTTATGCACATAAACATACTTGTTATTTAGGATACTGGACACCTGTACCAATATTTGTCGCAAAGGAAATGTTAAAAACTATGGCAGATAAAACTGATGTAGAGTGGAATGATAGTGAACAAGTAGTTTATCATGGCGCTGATGGTGTGTTTACACTTACAAAAGGTCATAATTTAGGCGTAACTTATATTACAGGCGTTAAACATCCAGACAAAGTAAAAGATATAGAACCAGATGTAGATGGCTTTGCATATGCAACAGGATCAAGAAGTATTCATCTTGCGTGTGAGTTGGGTGCCAAAGAGATTTATATTATTGGTCATGATTTATATAGTTTAGATAATAAAATAAACAATGTATATGCTGGCACAGATTGTTATGCCAATAAAGATGCCGATTATGCAAGACCTAATAATCCTGATGAAACATTTAACTGGATACTACAACATAAAAATACATTTGATAAATTTAAAGATGTTAAGTTTTACAAAGTAAATTTAAATGAGATCGGTAAAACGCCGATAGATTGTAAAATAGATGAATGGAAAGATTGTAGTAATTTATTTTATATAACACATAAAGAAATGGCGAAAAGCCTTGACAAAACAACCAAAAGGTGATATAATATCCGTATGACATTAGAGGAATTACAACAACAAGTAGATAGAGATTTTAAACTTGATGACACAGAATTAGATACTGAATCAACTAAAATACCTTTACTACACAACAAATACTTACAACATTATAATAAGTTTTCTTTACTATTAAAGAAGGCAGAATATGAACATAAAGTTATGCAAAGACAAAAATGGGAATACTATACAGGTAAAGCAGATCCAAGTGTTTACAGAGAAAAACCTTTTGATCTAAAAGTATTAAAAGCAGATGTTCATATCTATATGGATTCAGATGATGAATTACAAAAGGCAGATCAAAAATCTGCATACTTAAAACAGGTAGTTACTTATCTTGAGCAAGTTTTACGAAGTATAAACAATAGAACATTCTTAATTAAAAATGCAATAGAATGGAAAAAATTTACTAGTGGAGCCATCTAGAGATTATCCTGCTTGTGTGGGTCTATCAAAGATAGGTAAGTACGGAAGAGTTTATGAGTTATGGAATAACATGACAAGTTGTCCTACACCATGGTATATGAGATTATTACCTATGAAGTTTATTAAATGGAGCAGAGACGGGAGTTATATTTTTTATGGAACATCAACAAATATTCGCAACTAATATATTCTTATTAGACAATTTTATATCTGAAACTGATACTATGAAAAAGTATATCGGTGATTTATGGAATGAAAGAGACTATGATAATAACTGGCAAACAAAGTCAGCAGATTTACATACTAAAAAAGAGTTCAAAACTTTTTCAGATTTGGTTGTAAAGACTGGCAAAAAAATATGTGATACTTTAGGATATGATGTAGAAGATTTAATTATTACTGATATGTGGGCAAATGTTTTAAAGAATAATGAACATCATCCCGTTCATACACATTCTAATAATTTTTTAAGTGGCACTTATTATTTACAATCAGATCAAGGTGCAAGTATAGTATTTCACGATCCTAGACCTGCAGCTGATGTAATAGTGCCAAGAAAGAAAACTAAAAACACTTACAATTCTAGTTTGTTAAGTTATGCGTCTAAAACAAATAGAGCAATGTTTTTCCCTGCGTGGTTGCCACATTGGGTACAGCAAAATAAGTCTAATAATAAACGCATAAGTATAGCATGGAATATGCAAGTCAAAGGACAAGTAGGAGAACATCATGAGTTCCAATCAGCAAATTTCTGATTACATATATTATTATCCACAAGTATTAGAACCAACTGCTTGTGATAATCTTATCGCACACTATAATAAAGATACATTTAAAGGATGGAAAACGTCCACCTTTTCAACTAATACTAAAAATCTAGGTACATCTAAAGTTGAGATGAAAGAGTTTTGGATAGGCCCAAATATGTTTGGCTATCAAACAATAAAACAAGGATTTGAAACAGCAGTAAACGACTACGTTAAGACACATAATAAAATAAAGATACAAGAATATACACATTTTAGAATCAACTGTTATGAAACAGGTGGTTTTATGAAAGAACATATAGACAATATACATCATAGTCATGGTCAAAAACAAGGCTATCCACACTTAACATCATTAATATTTTTAAATAGTGATTATGAAGGTGGTGAATTTACATTATGTGGCGAAAATCTAGATAAAGACAAAGGTTCTGCTGTTGTCTTTCCTTCAAACTTTATGTTTCCTCATGAAGTTAAAAAAGTAACTAGTGGCGTTCGCTATAGCATAATGACATGGATACTATAATAGTTGAAAAGAAAAACGAAGTCTATATAACCGTTGATTGTGATCCAAACATTCAACGAGAAATATCAGAATTTTTTACATTCTATGTGCCAGGTTATAAGTTCATGCCTGCATTTCGTAATCGTATGTGGGATGGAAAGATAAGACTATATTCACAGAAAACAAAAGAAATATATTTTGGTCTATATCCATACATCAGAGCATTTGCTGAAGAACGAGATTATCAAATCGTAACTGGTAAAGATGTAGAGATAGAGAACAAAGTAAATAAAGATATTGTTACAAAATTCTCTAATAGTCTAGGTCAAAGTTTTGAAGCCAGAGATTATCAAATAGACGCTATCTATCATAGTCTAAAATACAATCGAACATTATTATTAAGTCCTACTGCAAGTGGTAAATCATTTATTATCTATGCACTTATAAGATATTATTCACACCTAATTAAAGATGAAAAAAATAATAGATGTTTATTGATAGTGCCAACAACATCATTAGTTGAACAAATGTATTCTGATTTTAAATCATATGGTTGGAATGTTCAAAAATACTGTCATAGATTATACAGCGGTTATTCTAATCAAACAGATAAAAGAGTTTTGATATCAACATGGCAAAGTTTATATAAGTTACCAAAAAAATATTTTGAACAGTTTGGTGTTGTGTTTGGTGATGAAGCACATTTATTTAAATCTAAATCACTTACAGAAATCATGACTAAACTTATAGATTGTAAATATCGTATCGGTCTTACAGGAACTTTAGATGGTGCTCAAACACATAAGTTAGTATTAGAAGGTTTATTTGGCGCTGTAAATAAAGTAACATCTACAAGAAAACTTATGGATAAAAATCAATTATCAAATCTTACTGTTAGATGTTTGATACTAAAGCACACAGTTGAGAATAGTAAAATGGTTACAAGTGGCAAGTATCAAGACGAAATAGATTACCTAGTAAGTAGTAAATCAAGACAAAATTTTATTCGTAATTTATCTTTAAAACTAGAAGGTAATACATTAGTTTTATTTCAGTTAGTAGAAAAACATGGTAAAAATTTACACGAAATAATTAAAGAAAAGGCTGATGATGACCGAAAAGTTTTTTATATTTTTGGTGGTGTTGAAGCAGATGAAAGAGAAACAATTAGAGGTATTGTAGAAAAAGAAAAGAATGCTATTATCGTTGCAAGTTATGGCACATTTTCTACTGGTGTTAATATTAAAAATTTACATAATATTATTTTTGCGAGTCCATCTAAAAGTAGAATACGAAATTTACAAAGTATTGGTCGTGGTCTAAGATTAGGCGATAATAAAGTTAGTGCTACTTTGTATGATATAGCAGATGACTTAACTTATAAGTCGAAAGAAAACTTTACATTAAAACATTTTCAAGAGAGGATAAACATCTATACAGAGGAAGAGTTTGACTATGAGATACACAATAACGACCTAAAAGAATAGATAAATATTAATATGGAAAAAGAATCAAAGAAAGAACCAAACGATTTAACAGATTATCGTATTGTTAAATTAACAGATGGTAGCACAATAGTCGGTAGTATTTCATTAGATAAAGATTTTTTAAGAATACAAAACCCATTACAATTAATTACTACACCTAGAATTACAGAGTTTGGCGTCAAAGATGATAACACTTTAGCACCGTGGGTACCATTTAGTACAGATAAAATGTATGTAATACCAAAAGATAAAGTTATTGTAATATCTAGAGCTGCAAAAGAACTTGCAAATTATTATGAAGTTATATTAAGAAAATTACAAACTACAAAAATCAAAACTTCTTATTCAGAAAATGAGATTAAAAAGATAATGGAAATAGCAGAAGAATTAGATAAAAGAGTAAAAGAGAATGAAGAAGAAGAAGGTGAATATTATGAAGAAAGTAAAGTTACTCTACACTAGCTATAGCTACTCTCCTCAGCGACTACATAGTCGATTATACACATTTTCCTAGAGATGTCAAGCACACCAAAAAAAGTAGTTGAAATGCTTGCATTTAAGCACAAAATGTAGTATAATAAGTTTATGAAAAAAACAAAAGCAAAAGAAAAACCTCATTATGTAGATAATAAAAAGTTTCTTGAAGCGATGGTAGAGTACAGAGAAAAGTGTCTCAAAGCAGAAGAAAATAACAAAACAAAACCAGATGTAACTAATTATATTGGTGAGTGTTTTTTAAAGATTGCTAATCATTTATCTTATAGACCAAATTTTATTAATTATACATTTAGAGACGATATGATATCAGACGGTATAGAAAACTGTTTGCAATACATGAGTAATTTTAATCCAGACAAATCAAATAATCCCTTTGCATATTTTACACAAATAATCTATTACGCATTTATAAGAAGAATACAGAAAGAAAAAAAACAAATACAAATTAAATCTAAACTGATTGCGAATACAGGTGTTGAAAATATGATGGATCAATTACAAGGAGATGATACACAATATCAAAGTCAATTATTAGACTTTTTACAGAGAAATTTAAAAGAAGAAGAACCGACTAAAAAATAATATGAAAATAGCATTATTAAACGATACCCACTTTGGGGCTCGTAATGATAGTAGTATATTTGATGAATACTTTTATAAGTTTTATGATGATATATTCTTTCCTTACTTAAAAGAACATAATATAAAAACACTTATTCATTTAGGTGATATTGTTGATAGAAGAAAGTATATTAATTATAGAATTGCTCATAACTTTAGACATAGATTTATGCAAAGATTATGGCAAGAAAAAATTGATACTCACATACTCATAGGTAATCATGATATCTATTATCGAAATACGAATAAAGTAAACGCTGTTCAAGAGTTATGTACAGCACCTGATGGTGTCAATGAACCGTTTATCTATGAAGAACCTAAAGTTGTAAACTTTGATGGTTTAAATATTTTGATGATGCCCTGGATGAATCCAGAAAATGAAAAACAATGTTTAGAAATGTTAAACACAGCACCTGCTGAAATTTGTATGGGTCATTTTGATCTAAATGGTTTTAGAATGTTAGATAAAATGGTGCAAACACATGGTTATGATAAGTCAATTGTATCAAGATTTGAAAAAGTTTTTAGTGGTCATTTTCATCATAAAAGTGATGATGGTCAAGTATTTTATTTAGGCAGTCAATATGAAATGACATGGTCAGATTATGCAAACAAAAAAGGCTTTCATATCTTTGATACTGAAACAAGAGAGTTAGAGTTCATAGAGAATCCATATACAATATTTTTAAGACTAAACTATCATGATGATGTTATAAATTATGATGAGATTGATATTAATGAATATGACCAAAAGTTTGTAAAGTTAGTTGTTACAACAAAAAAAGATAATCAAATGTTTGATAGATTGCTTGATAATTTGTATAATAAAATTAATGTTCATGAGCTAAAAATATTAGAAGATTATTCTGATCTCAATCAAGCAAATGTCAGCGATGATGTCGTTGAGGGCTCTGAAGATACAATGACATTGGTAAATAATTATGTAGATCAGCTACCAGTTGATTTAGATAAAGACAAACTAAAGATAATGATTAAAGAAATGTTTATTGAGGCACAAGATAGTGATATAAAAGATGATAACATTTAAAAAAGTAAGATATAAAAACTTTCTATCTACTGGTCAACAGTTTATAGAAATAGACTTAGCAGATCATAAGACTACACTAGTTGTAGGCGAGAACGGTGCAGGAAAATCTACTATGTTAGACGCACTATGTTTTGGTTTGTTTCAAAGACCGTTTCGTAATATTAAAAAAGATCAACTAATAAATTCTATAAATGAGAAAGAGTGTGTTGTAGAGGTTGAGTTTATAGTAGGTCAAAAAGATTATAAGATTATAAGAGGTATCAAACCAAATACATTTGAGATATGGTGTGATGGTGATATGTTGAATCAAGACGCAGCTCAAAGAGACTATCAAAAACATTTAGAACAACAAATACTTAAATTAAATTTTAGATCATTCACACAAGTTGTTATACTAGGTAATGCTTCGTTTGTGCCGTTTATGCAATTACGAGCAAGACATAGACGACAGGTGGTTGAAGAAATATTAGATATTGAAATCTTTTCTAAAATGAATTTATTGTTTAGAGAAAAACAAAAAAACCAAAGTGAACTTATCAAACAAACAGATTTTGACCATCAGTTAGTTGACAATAAGATTGATGATAAGAAAAAATATATTGATGATATTAGTAATCGTAGCCAAGAATTAGCAGAATCAAAAAGAGCAGAGTTAGATAAAAGTATAAATGATATATCAAACTATTCACTAGATATAAAGAAAGTAAAAACAGAGATTGCTGAATTACAGAAACAAGTAATAGACCAATCAAAGATAAATGATAAACATAAAAAACTTCATAACATGGAAGCAAAGTTAGAAAATACTTGTAGTAAACATAAAAAAGATTTAAGTTTCTTTGAATCGCATGATGATTGTCCTGTTTGTCAACAAGCGATTGATAAGGCATATAAATCTACAATGATAGGCAAGAAAAAAGAAAAAGTTTTAGAATTAGAAAGTGCTTTAGGTCAAATAGATAAAGAAATTAAAACTAGTGAAATGAAACTAGATACGATCAACAAAACAATGGTCACAATTAGAGAAAAAGAATTATTGATAAATCGTTACGAAACATCTATTGAAGAAATAGAAAAACAGAGAGTTAAATTAGGAGAAGAAATAGCAGAATTGCAAGATGAGAAAGTATCTACAGCAGAGCAAACTGGCGAACTAAATCAACTAAGAGAAAGACTGACTGAATTAGAAACAGATAAATTATCTCAAAAAGAAGAAGCCGTTTATATAGATACGGCTAGACATTTAATGCAAGATACAGGTATCAAAACTAAAATAATTAAACAGTATCTACCGATTATGAATCAATTAATAAATAAAAATCTAGCAGACATGGACTTCTTTGTTAATTTTAGTTTAGATGAAGAATTTAATGAAACGATAAAATCGAGACATAGAGATGAATTTAATTACCACTCTTTTAGTGAGGGTGAAAAACTAAGAATAGATTTAGCAATATTATTTACATGGCGAGAGATTGCTAAACTAAAGAACTCAACAAACACTAACTTACTAATATTAGATGAAATATTTGATAGTTCACTAGATACTTCAGGCACAGACGAGTTTATGAGAATACTACAAAATACAATGTCAAAAGAAAACGTATTTGTTATATCTCACAAAGGCGACAGTCTAATGGATAAGTTCCCTAGAGTTATGAAGTTTGAGAAATATAAAAACTTTACAAGGATGGCAGAATAATGGCAGAGAAACTAACCCCAGCAAAGGTAGAAGAGGCAGTTAAACACTATGAAAATATACAAAGTGGTAAAACACCTATTCTAAAAACAGACAAAGAAAAAACAACAGAACATATTACTGATCTACATAAGCATTTAAAGAAAAAAGATAAAAAGACTTTTCCTTTAATACCACCTACTGATCCTAGACTGCTTATGAAGATCGCACCTTTCGAAGATAGTATGTTGAAAGAGTTTGAAATGAAAGATAGAAAAGAACTATCTCAAAAAATGTATGATAGTATGACAAAGTATGGTGGTATAGGACTATCAGCAAATCAAGTTGGATTGCCATTTCGTATGTTTGTCATTGGAGGTCATCCACAGATAGAAGATGGCAAAGTAAGAAACTGTTTTAATCCTCTTATTAAAGATTTTAGTCAAGAGACTGTTAATATGAAAGAAGGCTGTTTATCTTTTCCTTTCTTGTTCTTAATGATTAATCGACCTAAATGGGTCAATGTAGAATACACAGATGAGAATGGTGAAAAGATAGAAGAATATCTGCATGGTATGACAGCAAGAATATTTCAACACGAGAACGAGCATATGAACGGATATGTATTTACCGATCTAGTAAGTAAGTTGAAACTAGATAGAGGCAAAAAGGCACAAGCAAAATTAATCAAACAAACAATTAGACAACAACAAGAAAGATTGAGAAATGAAGTTGCAAGTAAAAATGTCAAAATCTAGGGGGTACTATCATACACAGACAGCTCTAAAACTGTCCCTAGCGGCGGCTATGAGACGGTTATTCCCGCTAAAAATGACAATTAGTAGAGATATCGTAGAAAGTGTAATAGATGTCGGTAGTGGTTTCTTTTTAGCAGTTATCATACAATTGACAATATTTCCACTCTTTGATTTACATCCTAGTATATTTGATAGTATGGGTATCGCAATCATATTTACAGTTGTTAGTATGACAAGATCAGCACTATGGCGAAGATTTTTTAGAAAGAGAAAGAATGTATAAACCAGCAATTATCATAGCATTAAAAGAAGAAGCAGTAGGTGTCGAACATCATAACATTTACATAAGTGGTGTTGGTAAAGTAAATGCTGCTATTGCTACAATGAAAGCAATACACGATGGTGCTAATCACATTATAAATTACGGAACAGCAGGTTTAGTTAATGACTTGCCTGGTATAGTTGAACCTAATTATATTGATAGAGGTTTAGTTGAAGTCTCAGGATTTGTTGATAGAGATATGGACGCTACACCTATGGGATTTAAATTAGGACAAACACCTTACGAAGAAGAAATACTTTTAGGTACAGAGGGAATAATATGTGGTACTGGTGATACTTTTGCTACAGAGAAACCTAAGATAAAATGTGATATAGTTGATATGGAAGGATATGCGATTGCTAAAATATGTTATAATCTTCCAATATTGTTTACTTGTTGGAAATATATATCAGATAATGTAGATGAAAATTCACCTGATGATTTTATGAAAAATGTATCAAAAGGTAATCAAGAGTTTAATAACAAACTAAAAGAAAACATAGAGTTTTATGAAAACCAATATAAAAGATAAAGTTAATAATTTTTTTAAATGGGTCAAAGGTACAGAGTTAGTTGAACTAACCGATATAGATGTATCAGAAGATCCTGTAAGACCAGAATTAGATTTAGATTGGCGTTTATTTGCCGAAAGAAAAATATATGGTTTAAGATATGAAGATAATATTGAAGCAATTGTTTGTGTTGCATATACTAATGAAGTTCCTACTACGGTTAAAGAGTTAGATTTTATGAGCCAAGTTGCTTGTCAAGATAATCAATCTGGTAAGATTGCTATAGCATATACAGTATGGTCTAGAAAAAGAGGTGCAGGTAGAGAAATCATTAATAAACTATTAGAGTTTGTAAAAGAAGAAAGACTTGAAACAAAAAGATTACTAACACTCTCACCACTAACACCTATGGCTACACACTTTCATATTAATAATGGGGCAAAGTTAATTAGTATAAATTCAGAAACACAAAACTTTGAATATAAGTGGTGATTGATTTAAAAGAATATGAAGAATTAAAAGAGTATTATGACTTTCAAAGAAAGAAAGAATACAATAGAGAACAATTACAGGATGCTATTCTAGAAATAGAAAAGAGAACTGGCATATCTGCTATATCTTTTGACGATATATGGAGTAGATTAGAGGAAAAAGACTATCAAGAAGCGCCTAACAATTGGGTACCGAGAGATCCTAAATGGCGAATACATGAGAAGGAGTAAAATGAATAGACCTATAATGAAAGAACTGGATCTAACACCACACGAAGGTGATTTAGAAGCAGTCGCAATATTACTAGATTGTTTAGAAATGACAAAAGTAAAAACAAAGTATGCAAAGACTGGTTGGGATGCCATATCTTTACATGGTTATGGACCTGATCCTGAAGATATATTAAAACCTGGTGTTTTAAAAAGTTCAGTAAACATAGACACTAAACTACAATGGACTACATTAAAAGATAATGATGTTATGAAACCAGTATTAGAAATGTTAGATAATTTACCATGTGAGTTTGAAAGAGTTAGATTTATGAAATTAGAAGCAGGTAAAGTTATCGGTAAACATACTGATAAAATAGACAAACAGATTGGTTTTGATGATGGTGATATAATTAGAATACATATGCCTATTAGAACAAACGAACAAGTTATCTTTACTTTATATGAAAATAATAAAGATAAAGACGGCACAGAGTATAATCTAGAAACTGGACACTACTATTATACTGATGTTACGAAAGCTCATGCTGTGAGAAATACAAGTGATGTTGATAGAATACACCTAGTTGCCGATTGTTATTCTAATGAAAAGATGAGAGCTTTACTTAATTAGTTATTTGTGATATACTTATTTTATGAATCATGCTAAAGAAATAGACTTTGAATCGGTAAAAGAAATATTTTATCAACATAAGAAATGGTTTCCACATATAAGAACAGACTATATGAAACGCATGATTGCAAAAGAAAACTTAATATTTGATAATGATGTAGTGATTACATATAATTTTTATAAAAGAAAACAAAGAATAGGTGATATAATTGCTCAACAAGGTGATTGTATATTACATCAAATCGCTGCTAAACATCACAATGGATCTGCTAGTCAAGCACTACAAAAGTTTTTTGAGTTTGTAAATCCTAGACGAGTATATCTAAGTGTTCGTAGTGATAATGAAGTGGCAAAGAAATTCTATTTAAAAAATAATATGAAACTAGTTGGCACCACATCATGGGCAAAAGGCACATTACCAGGAGATGTTTACTTATATGACAGATAATCTACAACAAGTTCATGATGATTGGAAGAAGAAAGGTTTTCCTTACTATCCAAACAATAAAGAGTGGCGAAATGAAATATTTAATCAGTTAGTAAATTTTAGACGAGACACACTTATTGATAGAAAGAACAAGATCATAGGTCAATCTGCACACGGTCTAAATCTTGCATGGTCGTACATGGAACACGCATGGGGTATTAAGTGTGGTAAGATGAAAACACCTATGGAGATATGGGATGATGAAGAACATCTTAAAAAAGGATTAAACAAAATACTATCAGGTACATTCTTTCAAAAGAAACCTGCACATATGATTACAGATTCAGATATGCGTTCTATGTTAAGACGATATAGTGGCACTCAAATGGTTTCTAATTTTAGACCTACAGCAGCTGCAGCGTTATATGATGTATTTGTAGATAAAGATAGTCCACTTGAAGGTACAGTTGCAGGCACAGTATGGGATCCTAGTATGGGTTATGGTGGTCGATTACTTGGTGCGATTGCTGCTGGTGTTAATTACATCGGTACTGACCCTTGCATTCCCACATATGAAGGTTTACAAGGTATACTAAACGACTATGGTAATCAACACAACACATATGAATTACACAGACAAGGTAGCGAAACATTTATACCAGAAGATGAAAGTCTAGATTTTGTATTTACAAGTCCACCTTACTTTGGTTGGGAAGCATATGGTGATGAACCAGAACAATCAAGTATCAAGTTCTCAACTAGTGATATCTGGAAAGAAAAGTTTTTAAAACAGACTATTGCCAACGCATACAAAGGTCTTAAAACTGGCAAATATCTTGCACTCAATGTTGCCAATACAAAACAATATAAAACATTTGAAGAAGATACTGTAACCCTTGCAAAATCAGTAGGATTTGAACACACAGATACATGGTGGCTCTCTTTGAGTACTCAACAAGGGGGATCTGCTATATCAACACTAGACGGCAATACTACTGAATTAAAACAAAAACAACAGTATTTAGGCGAATATAAGAGACCTGATATATCAGGTCGTAAATTTGAACCGACTTTTATCTTTAAAAAGTAGAACAAAACACGAACAAATACAACTGCGTCATTCTGACAGCAATAAACCCTTGAAAAACAAGGGTTATTTTATTCCAAAAAAAGTGGTAAATATGCTTGACTTTTGCACCGAAATACGGTAGCATAGCAGTATGTTAAAAAAATCGTTGATAAATAATACTTTTTTTATTTCAAAAAAAGTGGATTATTTGCTTGACATTTGTGCCAATATACGGTAGCATAGCATTATATTATGAAAAACATGAAAACAAACAATATCAATAATCAGGCAAAATCATATCTTGCAAAATTACTTGCTACTGAAAATATATCAGTAGAACAGCAAAAGGTACAGACTGCTTACTTTGATGTAAAATCTAGATTACTTGTTTTACCTATCTGGAAACATATGAATAATGATATTACTGATTTACTTATTTCACATGAAGTCGGTCATGCACTATTTACTCCACAATCAGGTTGGGAAAAGTCTGTTATTGAAAAAAAGATTCCAAAGTCATTCTTAAATGTTATTGAGGATGCTCGTATTGAAAAACTAATCAAAAGAAAATATCCAGGCTTATCACAATCTTTTATCAGAGGTTATAGAGATTTAATTAAAAATGATTTCTTTGGCACTAAAGATAAAGACGTAAACGAATTATTACTTATTGATAGATTAAATATTCATTTTAAATCTTCTCATGTAGAATCTCCTATTATATTCAAAGACGAATACGAACAAGATGTGGTTTCTAGAATGAATAATTTAGAAACTTTTGATGATGTAATTAAACTTGCTGAAGAATTATCAGAGTATTGTAAAGACGAAGCAGAACAAAAAGAACAAGAAATGATGTCTCAAACTGCTGATGATGATGGTTTTGATTATGATGATGACCAAGATGACCAAGACGGTGAAAGTCAATCTGATCCTTCAGATGAAGAAGAAGATGAAGAAGAAGAAAACGGATCTAAAAATTCTGATGATAATGGTGAAGATGATACCAAAGATGATGAACAACAACAATCTGAACAACAAGAAGAGCCAGGTCATGGTCAACAATCTGATAAAGAATTAAAAGGTGCACCTGCAAAACCTGCTGAGACACCTGAAGAAGTATCTGCTCAAACAGACAAATCTTGGGAAAGTAAAAAAGGCAATTTACTAGATCCTAAATCTAAGAACAATGAATATATGAATATTCATACTTTCAAAAATACTAAAGATTATGTAGTAGATTACAAACAAGTATTAAAAGATTTTAATAATGTTATGAAACCTGATAGTGATAATCCTAAAAAATCAGAGTCCATTCTAAGACTAGTTTCAGAGTATAGAAAATTTACAAAACAACAAAGTAAAAAAGTTTCTTATATGGTCAAAGAGTATGAAATGAAAAAGGCTGCTGCCGCTTACTCTAGAACTAAACAAGACAAATCAGGTGTTATTGATCCTTTAAAATTACACTCTTACAAATACAATGATGATATCTTCAAGAGAATGGCAATCACACCAAATGGTAAAAATCACGGTATGATGATGTTTATAGATTGGTCAGGTAGTATGCACGATAAAATTACTAATACTATTCATCAACTTATGAACCTAACTATGTTCTGTAAAAAAGTAAATATACCTTTTGAAGTGTATGCTTTTAACAACGATGGTTATGATAGAGTTAAAACAAATAATAGATGTCCTGTATATCAAGATGGCGATATCACTATCGATAACAGATTAAACCTACTTAATTTTGTTTCTTCTAGAATGAATGCTCAAGAATATGAAAAAGGTATGATTAACTTATTCATGCTTGCAGAAAAAAACAATCCTAAATATTCTCTTTCTAGAAAGGCATATAGAACTATGGATTGGGATGAGATCGAACAAATAAGATCACAATGGTCTTGGATAGGTAATTTACCTAGAGAACCTTGGGGTTATCATATGTGTTCTACTCCCTTGAATGACGCTATCATGGCTTCTATGCCAATGGTTACTGCTTTCAGAAAAAAGTATGGCATTGATAAAATGAATACTGTATTCTTAACTGACGGTTCGAGTGATGGTGGTTTCGATAAAATTATATCAAATGTTACTGAAGAAGAAGCAGAAAAAAGATATTATAAAAGAATGGTTAATGGTATGTATGCTAGTCAACCTCATTGGGAAAATAATATAGTTTTAAGAGATACAGTTACAAAAAAAGAATACCAAGATGTGGGTAGAAAACAACTAACTGAAAGTTTACTAGACGCTTTGAGACAAAGAACTGGTACTAAAGTTTTAGGTTTTTACATATCAAGTGGTAAAAAGATTGACGGTTATACTTTAGATCATTATTTTCCTAGATATGCTTGGGAAAAAGGTGACAAGGCTTATGATAGAAAAAAAGTAATGGCAGAGTATAGAAAAAACAAATGTCTTATTGTAAAAGACAATGTTGGTTATGATGAGTTTTATCTCCTTGCTGGGGGTGAAATGCAGATATCTGATGGTCAAATGGCGACACCATCAGAAAATGCTAAAAAGAGTGAACTAAAAAGATTATTCGCTTCTACTCTAAAATCAAATAGAGATAGTCGAATAGTTCTAAACAAGTTCATTGAACAAGTCGCTTAACTTGAAGGAAACTTATATTATGGAAAAAACTAATACTCCAATTAATTTAAATTCTAATCAAGAAAAGTTTGTCAAGTTGGCAAACGAAGAAGGTTTTACAACCGAGATTACTAGAAAAGATATTATATCTTTACAAAGTAAGCACGGTATCACAAAACCTGCTTGGTTAATGAAGAATACTGCTTATAGAATAGGCAGAGCTTCATATAGTCTACCTACATTAGGTCAGATTATGGAATCTGAAACTAACGAAACTGTTAGTGAATAATCAAAAATCTCAAAAATATGGGGGGTTCGACCCCCATATTGAAGAAAAAGAACAAAGTATGAACAAACAAAATGGAAAAGTCGCAGAAAACAAGGGGAAAAAAATGGATTATATGCTTGACTTTTTCATCAAAATACGGTAGCATAGCACCATACTAAAGAACTACATTATGAAAGGACTAAAAATGACTACATTAAATCAAGATCAGTTAAATCAAGTTGAAGTCTTATATAAACATTATAAGAAAACTGATTTATCTAGATCAGAGATCAATTCCTTAGTGAAAAAAGGCACGATCAAAAATCCAAGTTGGTTGAAACAAGACCAATATAAAGTTGCTAGAGGAGTTTACTCTCTTCCAGTTGACGGCAACGATATCTCTCCTAAAATCAAGGAAGATATTATTTCAGAATTACCTAAGAATGAAACAGCACCTGTTGTTGAAACAGTAAATCAGGCTGCGTTTGTTATTTCATCTTTAACTGGTAATATTATACCTTCTAAAGATCCTGTGTTTGTACCATGGGGTTATTTTAAAGATATCAAATCGATTGTTTCTAGTAAACAATTTTATCCTATCTTTATTACTGGTCTTTCTGGTAACGGTAAGACTATGAATGTATCTCAGGCTTGTGCTCAGGCAAAAAGAGAATGTATTAGGGTTAATATTACAATCGAAACCGATGAAGATGATTTACTCGGTGGTTATAGATTACAAGATGGTCAAACTGTTTGGCAGAATGGTCCTGTAATCGAAGCGATGGAGAGAGGTGCAATACTTCTTTTAGATGAGATTGACCTTGCGTCTAATAAGATCATGTGTTTACAACCGATCTTAGAAGGTAATGGTGTCTTTCTTAAAAAGATTAACAAGTTTGTTAAACCTGCATTAGGGTTTAATGTGATTGCAACTGCCAATACTAAGGGTCAAGGATCTGAAGATGGCAAGTTCATCGGTACTAACATTCTCAACGAGGCATTCCTTGAGAGATTTCCGATTACTGTTGAACAATCATATCCTACTAATAAGATTGAAAGTAAAATCTTGTTAAATGTTATGTCCGAGAAAGGTCTTACAAAAGACGCTGACACTAAGTTTGGCGAAAACTTGATTAGTTGGGCAGACATTATTAGAAAAACCTTCTATGAAGGTGGTGTAGATGAGATTATCTCAACTAGACGATTAGTTCATATAGTAGAAGCCTATACTATTTTCAAAGACAAAATGAAGGCTATCGAAATGTGTACTAACAGATTCGACAATGATACCAAAACATCATTTATGGATTTATATTCCAAAGTTGATGGTGGGGAAGATGTCTCCACTTGGGGTCAACCGATAGTTGAAGAACCAGATTCCAATGATAGTGAGGATGATAACATTAGTTATTAAAAATCTATCTCATAATGTAGTCGAGTGGCACCGTGATTGGTGCCACTTTAGTATATTGCTTGACAACAAAGTAAAAATATGATAGCATTAAAAAAAGATGACAAAAAGTAAAAGACAATTTAGAAAAGATGAACCACCAATACCATTTCATTTTAAATTTTATCTCATCTATTGGGAAGATATATGGAGTGATAGTGGTTGGCGTGATATCAAAGATATACAAAGTTCTAAACCTGCCATATGTGTATCAACTGGTTGGTTAGTTAAGAGTGATAAAAAGGTTCACATCTTAATGTCAGATTATAACTATGATGACAAAGGTGAATTAGCAGATGGTGGTAATACTACTGTTATACCTACAAAGAATGTAATTAGAAAATATGAGATCGAGGGATTATGAGTTTAGAAGTAACCGTTAGAAATAATAATGTAGATAAGGCCATGAGAGTTTTAAAAAAGAAATTACTTAAAGATGGCTTGATGAGAGAGTTAAAAGATAGACAATACTATTCTAAACCCTCTCTTGTAAAAAGAGAAGCAAGAAAACAGGCAGTAAGACGCCTGAAAAAAGAACAAAGATTGCAAGCATTGAAAGACGGTTTTTAGAGATTACTTGGTATGAATATGTTGCCCATATCAAATAATGTAATAAACAATGGCAACTATGACTTGAAGGAGTTGATATATTATGGGTAGAAAAGCCTTAACAAAAAAACAAAAAGTGTTAAATTTGTTATCAAGTGGTAAAGCAGTTGCTTGGACTACATTAAGAAACAAGTTTGATCTAACATCACCTAGAGCGATGGTAGACCAACTAAGAACTGAAGGGCATATGGTGTATATTAATCAATCATCAGACGGTACTTCTTATCGCTTAGGTACACCTACGAAAGCAATTTTAGCTGCAGGCGTGAGTAAAGTATTAAAGGGTAATACACAAGAAATCGTGGCTGCTGGTATCAGAGCTTTATACGGCAAACAAAAATACGCTTACTCTAATCAGTAAGAGTAGTTTATCGTATAAATAGTAATGTCGGGCAGTTCGTAAGTCCTAGACATTAGAGGTAGAGTGTCTTCCGCAAAGACACCATTTTGAGTTTTCGCCGTTTCTCTACAAAAAACGGCACTTACTGGTCCATTGGTCTTTGAGGTTATGAGAGCCATCAATTCTTTAGGGTAAATGTGGGTGAGACCTACCACTACCAGTTTTATAAGAGCTTGAAATTTTAAAAAGAGTTCTTATATAAATAATTATGATACGCTCATGTGAGGTATCGTTTAGATTAACTTGCTTAATAAGGAGAAAAAAATGACAAGACTATCTATATGGAACGATTTACGTCCATTCTCAGTAGGTTTTGATGACCTATTCGATCACTTTAACAATCAGTTAGAGATCAAACAAACACCATCTTATCCGCCTTACAATATCAATAGAATAGATGATTTGAACTATCAAATCGAAATGGCACTTGCTGGTTTCAGTAAGACCGATATTGATATTAAATATGCTGATAATCAATTGACAATTAAATCAGTTGATAGTGATGATAAGAAAGAAAAAGAAACTCTACATAGAGGTATTTCAAAAAGAAAATTTAGCAGAACATTTACTTTAGCTGAAGATATGAAAGTTAATGGTGCTGAATTGAAAGACGGAATGCTTTTA
>VMHT01177420.1_pt1 | contig 18632 bp, 33 predicted proteins | sample 4693611 | NCBI WGS metagenome assembly VMHT01 (sample SAMN12280063, study PRJNA550983) | marine metagenome | isolation source: seawater sampled from same location over 5 years 0.02-0.2 micron viral filtrate | place: USA: collected off the coast of southern California halfway between the port... ...
GACTATAGCAAAGCGCTACAACACTATAAGCATAACGCTACAAATATCCGTATATATATACATATATATATAGAGACAAAAACCCTTAAGGGGTTTTGTGTCTCTTCAAGAAAGAAAGGAGAAGTATGAGAGAAGAATTAAAAAATTCCTGGTGGGTGAGCGCGGGGAACATTGAGCGCGAGCGCGAAAGCGCACTCATATCGATTGAGTTTGATAAAACCTTTCGCGATTATTCTAAGTAAAAAAAGAAATCTGGAATCTCTACCGCACGCACGCAGGCCGAGAAGATTTATCGCCAGTAGCGAAACTTTTACTTTGGAGCGTGTGCGAGCGGTATCGATGGCAAACCTGGAGCAGCCACGATGCCATTAGTTATTATTGCAAGATGATTGGAGTACATAGAACGAGCGCGAGTCGGGGGATGAGTGAGTTATTAGAGAAAGAGGTTCTTTGGTGTGTGCTAGAGGGTGAGCGCAAGCGGTTGAGGAAATCGCAAGCGGGTGGGAAGAAGCATTTTCTATTGGTTGGTTTAGGTGCGCACTTGCGCGAGCAGGTGGGGCGCGATAGCTAACTTGGGGAAGGAGAGTAAAGCTATCTTGTGTTCGCCCCGTTGATTGGTTATTGACTGGTTAGGCTATTATATCCCCGTTTTTAAATATTTTTGCCATTTTTAGGCCTTGTTCCGAGATTAAAAGCCAGTTGCCTTTTTCGTCTTGGTGCGAGCGGGTGCGGGAGGGGTATTCTATTTCGCCTATTAATCCGTAATGTTCGCGCATATGGTTGGTGTATCTATATTCTGCTATTTCGTAACTCATAATCTTTCAACTCCTATACATTCAAAAGACTCAATCCCTTTATTATTTGCTAAATAATGCGGACTAAATATATCCTCTCCTCTTATCCATGAAATAATTTCTTTAAATCTATCCAAATCCATTCCACCTCTAAGCATATTAATGCGATAGCAAACGAGCTGAATATTATCTTTGGTATATCCTTTGTTATTGTCTTTGCGATCAATAGACATATTAATATCTCTCATTTCAACAGCATTTTTTTTCCAAAACATAAATTCACCAGTAATCGCGCATCTTCCGTTTTGTTTATCATAAATTTCTAAAAGATCATCTACTGTTATTTTATAGTCATAACCTTGTTTTTTTCTTACGCTTTTACTTTGAACAATTAAATGTTTTAAATAGCTGTTTACAGTTCTTGAAATAGATTCATTTCTTGCTATTTGTTTGCATGATCTACAAGTGCTAATTCTGTCTGTTCCTTGGTATTGAGTTTTAGCTTTAGGTTTCTTTTCAAATTTGTCTAGCGGTTTATCAATACCGCATTTATTACATTGTTGGTATGACACTTTGTATGACATTACATATTCCCCCAATAATTAACGATTAGCCATAGCGCGAGGACTATGACTAACCATATTAAAAAACCAATACCAAAAATAAAACCAAGTATTTCAATCATTTAAACCTCTTGGCTTTCCATGGGTGAGATATGCCTACATCCACAATGCGGACAATCATCGTCCACTTGGCAATCCCAATAATCTTGCCAAGCGTATTCGCATTTTGGGCATTCATAATAGTTCAGCCAAGTCATTGCTATTTGTTCATTCATTAGTGCGATTCCTGGATTATTACATCATTCTTGCGCTTATCCTCGTAAGTTTTAACAATCTTTCCGCATGGATAGGTTAAGAGCCAATAATCCTTATTAAAGTTCTTGCTCATGCTTGGGATGTTTTCCCTTTCGGTTTTAAGCAAGCGCCTAGCTTCCTCTATCATTTCTTTATGCTGTGTCATGATTCCCCCATTGGTAAATTTAAAAGTTTATCTATTCTGTGTTCATCCAGCGATATAAAGCGCAAGATCTCCTCTTGCTGTCTGTGTGTGTAGCTGTCGAAGTCTTTTATATACTTTGCTGGATTGTCGAATAGATCGCGCAAGTATTTTATTATTTCGCGCCTAGCGAATTGCTTTGGTGTTAAGTTATTTATTTTCATTATTGCTCTCCTTATAATTTTTATAATACAATTTAATTTCATTCGGTCTTGAATCTGAGCATTCATCCTCGGTCATTCCACATACAGAACAAGACAAGTTATCTGCCTTAAGATGTATGTAGTTATCTTCACATTCGCAATCCCAGTATTTAGGGTCTGTTTTAACTGTCATGCTCTCTCCCCCTTGGTTTTATAAGTTTTTAAAATGGTTTTGACTTTGTTTACTAAGTCTTGGTAATTTTTCGCGCTGTATCCGTTAGCCTTGAATAATTCCAAGGCTTGCGGATTGATTAGCGGGTTGTCATTGGTGTGCGCTAAGAACCAGTTAAGAAGCTCTAATTCTTGGCGGTTAATCTTTGGCTTGTTGAAGTTGTATCTAGCTAGGCTCATTGGTCTACCCCCAAATAATCGTCAATCCACTCTAAACATTCCGCTTTAGTTCCCCAGTAATCAAGGCCATCTTTTAGGCATTGCACATAATAAAAAGGCGTAAAATTATTTTTATCTAATGTTGAACCAATCCATTTTTTAGGGCTGTCAACATACAAAAGCTCAAATATGTTTTTAATAATCATAGTTAAACCTCTTCAGCAAAATATATTTGACTATCGCCAATCAGCACGCTGTCGTTAATTTCCCATTCAATAGAATCATCATCTTTTGCTAACTCCTCGGCTTGCTCTAATGAATCCGCGTATATGTACGCTTCTTTTTGCATGGTGTATGTTTGGGTTATCCTAAACTCTTTTAATGTATCAGCGCTCATTAGATCACCCACGATATAAGAGTTAATAAGGATGCAAAGAAAAATATAATGATTATATTCTCGGTAATTGTCCGCGCTTGGTTCGTCCAGTGTTGCGGTTTTCTTGGCTTGTGTAATTTGTGCGCGTAGTCTTTCATTGTGTTGTCTCCTCTAAAATAACTTTAAATTTAGCTAATGGCTTGCTCGTATCTGTTTCTCTGAAGCCTTCTCTATATTCTCCATCTGCTGTGTAATAACCTTCATTGTTCCAAGTCGTAGGGTAAAAGGTAATATATTGCCTTCCCGATTTGTCGCACGTCCACAAGTTAGCATCTACCACTTCCCCTGTTTCGTTTTCAAATTGTGTCCAGTTGTCTTCTTGCCAGTCTTTCATTGGTTCACCTTTTTATCTAAATATTCCATTAAATCTAAGCGTATGTTATTTAGCTCATCATCTTCACTGCATAAGCTAAAAGCATCTAAGCCTGTAAATTTATTAATTAACTCTTCTAAATCGTCAGTTAATTGTGCAAAGCCATCGCTGTTTAGTGTTGGCTTGTCGTCTTTGTTGCCGTCATCGTCAATATATATGTCAAAGTATTGATTAGTCATTTAAGCCACCTCTTCAAGTTCGTCTTCAAGAGATAAAACCATTTGAGCCATAAAGCTGAAATAGTTTTCACATATCCAATTTTTTAACCACTCTGATGGGTTGCTATCTATTGAACCCATTTCTTTGGCTAGTTCGATAATGTCAAAATATGTATATGGAATGTTAATAGCTAAACCGCTCAACCATTCTTCCATGGCTTTGTATTTGCCTACTCTTTGAATGTTCCAGCCATATTCTGAATTGAACCTATTAAATAAATATTGAATCTTCTGATTTCTTGTCAGTTCTTGGTTAATAAGATCATCTTCTGAATCAATACAATCAAGAATATAATTTTTATAATTCTTTCTATATTTAGTGTGATGTAATTTACTCATTTTTTACTCTCCTTAAAAGTAAGTTAGTTATACCACGAAAGCCCCGAAAAGACGGGGCGTTAAATCGTGGGGGGTTTTAGATAACTTTGTTAAATGTTTTGGTTGAATTTACTGTTTCAATGGTTGCATGGGAAAAACAAGTAAACTTGTTATCTTCATTTATAAAAACATCACCAAGTTTTTTGAAATAATAAGAGCGATTAAAAAGATTGGCTAAAATATAGCCTTTGATCATTTTGTAAAATTTGCCCTCAATGACATCAAAAACCATTCCAGTATCATCCCAGTAAATTAATCTTAAATTCATTTTTTACTCTCCTAAGTAATTTATATATCTCCTATTATGCATATATAAATGCACTTGTACACATTTTTTCACATATTTATTATCTTTAAATTATGAGTATGCGCTTAAATCCTTTAAACTAAACAAATAAGGGCAATTGATTTAATCTTAATTAATTGGTAATAAATGGTATTTATTCGGAAAAATGACAACAAAAACACCTAAGAAGAGAGGACGCAAGCCAATTGTTATTGACTATGCCTATGTCGAACATCTGGCATCGCTCAACCTTGGAATTATGAGCATTTGCAAGGCGTTGGATATTGGATGGGACACATTCGACAAGCACAGAAAAAAGAAGAACTCGGAATTATCGGAAGCATTAGAGAGAGGAAAGGCAAAAGGATTAACTAGAGCAACTTCAAAGCTCATGGAAAAAATAGAAGATGGAGAATTTCAAGCCATCCAGTTCTATTTAAAATCAGCCGACCGCGAGCGCTGGGCTGAAAAACAGGAGCACACGCACACGCTCAACCTTAGCGAAATAATCAGCTCTGCAAATTCGCGCATAATCGAACACAAAGGCGAAGCGCTCCCCACCAGCGCGCCCAAAGAGATCGACATAAAACAATTAAACAAGGCTAAGAACTCATGAGAGCTTGCGCACGGGGTATTTATCTTCTCCCTTGTACCTACCCACGCGCACGAACGCGCGAAGCTCTAGCGCCACTCTCCGCGCTTCTGATAGCGCGTTCACTTAATTACAGTTTAGGCGCGCGCTAGGGTGAAAGTTAGTACCTACTATCGCTGTATGACCCCCCCTTGCGTTGAGGGCGCGGGGCAGTGTACATGGAACTCTTGCGATAATTTTTTTTAATTTTTTTTTAAATTTTTTTTATGAAATATAAAGCCGAAGACGAAAAGAGGTTGATGACAGAGATATGGTCAGTCAATGTAAAAGACGATCCATTGAACTTTGTTAAGTTTGCTTTCCCTTGGGGAATGAAAGACACCCCCCTCGAAGACTTTAAAGGCCCGCGTAAGTGGCAGGAAAAAATTTTGCGAGAAATGACAATCCATATTGCTAGAAATGGCACTAGGGATTTACCAGAGATGTTTAGAATGGCTGTAGCTTCAGGTCGTGGTATTGGTAAATCTGCTTTGGTTGCATGGATTATTCTTTGGATGTTATCCACAAGACTGGGGGCTACCATCATAGTAACCGCTAACACCGAACAACAGCTTAGAAGTAGAACTTGGGCTGAACTTGGTAAATGGATGACTCTTGCAATTAACTCTCATTGGTTTCATAAAACCGCAACCACAGTCAAACCAGCGCCTTGGTTTCAAGAAGCGCTAGAGCGCGACCTCAAGATTGATACTGGTTATTACTACGCGCAGGCGCAACTATGGAGCGAGGAAAATCCAGATGCCTTTGCGGGTATTCACAGCTCCTACGGGGTCTGTTTAATCATGGATGAGGCTTCGGGTATACCTTCACCCATTTACAGCGTATCCGAGGGTTTCTTTTCTGAACCAACATCCAATCGTTACTGGTTTACTTTCTCCAACCCGCGCCGAAACACAGGCCCATTCTACGATTCCTTTAATAGCAAAAAGCGCTTTTGGCAAAATGTACAAATCGACTCGCGCACAGTCGAAGGCACTGACCAAAAACTCTTCCAATCGATGATCGAGCAGTATGGCGAAGATTCTACTGTCGCGCGCGTGGAGGTCATGGGCGAGTTTCCTAGCGCAGATGATGATACTGTCATACCGCTTGACTTAGTGCGCGGTGCGGTAGAACGCGATGTCACGCTCACCGCGAATGAACCAATCGTTTGGGGTTTAGATGTTGCGCGATTCGGTGGCGATAACAGTGCGCTGTGCGTGCGCCAGGGAAACACTGTCTTAGAAATTAAATCATTTGCCTCCATGGACTTAATGCAACTTTGTGGTGTGGTTAAAAATCGATTCGATGATTGTACTGTTATGGAAAGACCGCAAGAGATCTTGGTCGATGTCATTGGACTTGGTGCTGGGGTGGTTGATCGATTGCGTGAGCAGAATTTACCAGTGCGCGGGGTGAATGTGGCAGAAGCTCCAAGCACCAAAAAGAACTATTTGAACTTGCGAGCTGAGTTATGGTTTGCGATTAAGGATTGGCTGGCGCAGCGTGATTGCCGACTTCCTAATGATGATGAGCTTGTATCAGAATTAGCTGCGCCTCTTTACAAATATACTTCGACTGGAAAAATAAAGATAGAGTCAAAAGATGAAATGCGCAAACGCGGAATAAAATCTCCCGACAAAGCAGATGCACTTGCATTGACCATGGCAAGTTCGGCTGCAAGTTTTAGTGGAAGCGAGAGTGTTTTCGGTTATAATTTCAAAAAACCTTTAAAATCTCGAATCATTCGAGTGGGATAAAAAATGCAGTTGGAAGAATTAATGCAAACTCTTAACTATGCCAAGAAAGGCAGGGGTAGAGATTTTTTAATTCAACAACGCATGAAAAATCAAGATCCTATGAATTTACAGAACATGGATGTTTTGCAAAAACAAAAAGGATTGCCATTTGTTGATAGAGTTTTAGAACCAGGTAAATATCCTACTCCATCATTACTTGATGATGGCAAGATGCAAACACATCTCATGTCAGCAGAACAAGATGATGAGGGTAACTGGTTTGTATTTCCAAATGTTATAATGCAAAAAGGTAAATATAAAAAATTTAAAACTGTTAATGCGGCAATGAAAAATGCTAAAAAAACAGGCAACCTTATTTCTTTTGGTAAAGGAGAAAATGCAAAACAAAAAGCATTAAATTTTTCCGCTAATTATAAGCCAGAAGAATTTAAAGAATTTTATAAGGGCGTACAAGAAAAAACAGGCGGACTGTTAAACTAGGTAAAATAAATGGCAAAAGATTACGAAGACAAAATGGAAGATGTGGTTAGTTCTGAAACTGACATGGAGCATCTTGCTGGTGTTATTAAATCAGAGATGGATGATGCAAAAGACTTCATTCATCAAGTGGGTGCAGAGCGAGCAGAATCTACAGAATATTATTTAGGTGAGCAACCACAAGCACAATCTAGTATGCAGTCTGAATTTGTTTCGACTGATGTTAGAGATAGCATTTTGTTTATGCTTCCATCGATCATGCGTACATTCTTTGGTACTAAAAAGATTGTTGAATTTGTACCACATGGCCCAGAAGATATCCAAGTTGCCGAGCAACAAACCAATTATGTTAATTACATCATTCAAGAAAAAAACCAAGGCTTTCAAGTTTTATACGATGCGTTTAAAGATGCGTTGGTTAGAAAGAGTGGTTTTGTCAAAGTCTTTTGGGATGATTCTATTTCAGCATCTACCAGCGAATACACAGACTTAGATCCTGTTTCATATCAAGCCTTGGTGCTTGATCCTAATGTAGAGATTGTTAATGAATCTGTCACCATGGAAATGATGACTCAAGTTGATCCTCTATCTGGTGAAGAAGTAACACAAGAGATTCCTGCTAAGTACGATGTAACGATTCGTAGAGTTAAGGCTAAAGACCAAGTATGTATTGAATCCATACCACCTGAAGAAGTTTTAATTTCACGCAACGCGCGCGATCTTGAATCTGCATCTTATGTCGCGCACCGCATGATTAAATCTGTTTCTGATTTAGTGGCTATGGGATACGACCAAGACGAAATAGAACAATACGCAACCCAAAGCTCTAGTGCAGTTGACCCAGAAGCCTATGATGAGATAGAGGCAAGAAACCCATTTGACAACATGGTATACCCAGACAGAAATGATACTGGGGCGAAAGAAGTTTTATATGTTGAACATTATCTTTTTTATGACTTCGATGGCGATGGCATAGATGAAAGAATTAGAGTTTGTACTGCGGGTGAGGGTGTGAATGTGTTGAATGTAGAACAATGGGATGATTTACCTATTGCTATGTTCTGCCCAGACCCTGAACCACATACTGCAATCGGTTCGTGTCCAGCGGATTACTTAAAGCCTATCCAAGCTGCAAAATCCCAAATTATGCGAGATACCCTTGATTCGCTTGGACACTCTATCTTTCCTCGTATGGCTGTTGTTGAAGGTCAAGTCAATATTGACGATGTACTCAATACTGATATCGGACAGCCCATTCGAGTTCGCGCCCCTGGGATGGTTCAACCCTTTACAGTACCCTTCGCTGGTAAAGAGGCTTTCCCTGTTCTTGGATACCTCGATGAAGCAAAAGAGAATAGGACTGGTGTGTCTAAAGCCTCTGCTGGCTTAAATGCAGATGCTTTGCAATCAAGCACCAGTGCAGCTGTGTCCGCTACCATGTCAGGAGCGCAAGGCCGAATAGAAATTATTTGTAGACATTTTGCAGAAGGTGGACTCAAACAACTCTTTAAAATTACTAACAACTTAATTATCAAACATCAAAACGCACAAGATGTATTTAGATTAGAGGGTCAATTTATTCCTGTTGATCCAAGATACTGGGAATCAGATAAAGACATGGTGGTTAATGTAGCTATCTCTAAATCTTCTGATGAAGAGAAGTTTGCAATCCTTGCACAACTTGCAGGTAAGCAAGAACAAATCATGCAAACCCTTGGGCCAAGCAATCCATTGGTATCCATGCAACAATATTCTAATACTTTGACTCGCATGATAGAGATGGCTGGATTTAAAGATCCACAAGCGTTTATTAATACGCAAGTACCACCTATGCCTCCGCAACCGCCTGAGTCACAACAACCTGATGCAGCTACCATGCTCGCACAAGCAGAAGCTATGAAAGCGCAAAACCAAGCGCAGAAAGCTATCATTGATGCTGAGACTGATCGCATGAAGATTATCATGGATGATGATAGAAACAGAGATGAGACTGAAGCACAGATTAGACTTAAAGCCGCAGAATTAACTGCTAAGTATGGCGCACAAGTCAACATTGCAGAGATAAATGCTATCATGGAGCGTGACCGAGAAAACATTAGGCAAACTGCAAAAGATCAAGCTCAAGGACTATTTACTGGCAATGGCAATCAAACTATATAACCTAGAAGTGTTAGTTGACGATCTAGTTTATGTTGGTAGTGATATTAGAGCCAAAAGCCAAGAAGATGCAGTTAGGATACTTGGTATTATCTCTGGTGGCGAAGTCACCGAAGATTCCGAAGTATTAAGCTGTGAGGAGAAAACTTTACACTAATGGCTATTACATATAGAGGCGAAAGGTTTAGTGGTTATAACAAACCTAAAAGAACACCTAATCACAAAACAAAATCACACGCAGTTCTAGCAAAGGTTGGCGATGTCATAAAACTTATACGCTTTGGTCAACAAGGTGTAAGTGGTGCTGGTAAAAATCCAATGACTGCAAAAGATAAAGCCAGGAGAAAGTCATTCAAAGCTAGACACGCTAAAAATATTTCTAAAGGAAAATTGTCAGCAGCTTATTGGGCTGATAAAGTTAAATGGTAGTATAATAAAATTATGGATACATTAATTACAATAATAGTTCTGTCACTTGTTGGCGGTTTTTTAATAAAAAAATATAAACCAACACTTTGGCATAAAATTACTTCTAAGTTTTACAAGTAAATGAAAAGAACTTTTAAAAAAGTTCCGAAGACTAAGGGCGGCGTTCCAAAGAAATATGTTAGTGGAGCAAAAAACCCAAAGGCAAGAGAAGCAGAAATTAAAAGAACTGCTAAACTCTATAAGGCTGGTAAACTTACACCAGCTATGATGAATAGAATCGCAAAACAAAGGGCTAAAAGTGTCAAATAAACAAGATGTTATAAACAAATATCACAAATCTAGTGGTATATCAAAAAGCACTTTAGGAAAAGTTTATCAACGAGGAATGGGTGCTTATTACTCTTCTGGTTCTCGTCCTGGACAAACACCGCAATCATGGGCTGCTGGTCGTGTAAGATCATTTGCTACAGGTAAAGGCGGCGCAAGAAAGGCAGACGCAGATTTATTAAGACCTAAAAAATCAAAAAAAAGGAGCTAATCATGCCAAAAGGAAAAGGAACATACGGATCTAAAGTAGGCAGACCGCCAAAGAAAAAATCTTCTAAAAAATCTAAAAAGAAATAAGTGCGACCATCCTCGGCAAAAGCCAAGGGTAGAAAACTACAGCAATGGGTTGTTGATAAACTCGTTGCAATACTTGGTTTTGATCCTGAAGATTTAGAATCAAGACCTATGGGATCTTCAGGCGAAGATGTCATTATGGGCGTACAATCACGCAAACAATTCCCTTACTCAATCGAGTGCAAAAACCAACAAGCAGTTAATGTTTGGAAAGCCTATGAACAGTCTTGTACTAACTGTAAAGATTACGAACCTTTGGTTATAATAAAGAGAAATAATACTAAGCCGTTGGCGTTAGTCGATGCAGAGTATTTTATTAAACTCCACAATAAGGAACAAAATGTCAGCGAATGAAATATGGGATTACAAAGGAATGTTTTGGGATGATGTTAATAAAAGATTTTACAGGTGGCACGAATTAAAACTCTTATTACAAGAGAGGGAATTAAAAAAGAAAAATGAAACTAAACAAAATTAAAAACATAGTAAGCAGTCTTGCTCCAACACTAGGCGCAGCTATAGGCGGGCCACTAGGCGGACAAGCTGGTCAAATACTTTCTACAGTTCTAGGTGTAAAAAACAATCCAGTAGAAATAGAAAAGGCAATGCAAAATATAACTGCAGATCAAATGATTGAACTAAAAAAATGTGAAAAAGAATTTGAAGTTCAAATGAAAGAATTAGATGTAGATATCTTCGCGCTTGAAGTAGACGATAGAAAAGATGCTAGATCTAAATTTTCAGGCGATTTAACACCCACTATATTAGGTGTTTTATCTATGGCAGGTTTTATGAGTTATATCTTTTATATAACAGCTTTTCCTATTCCAGATACCAGCGATGATATCGTCATGCTTATTATTGGTTCTTTAACTGGTATAGCTACAGCAGTTATATCTTTCTATTTTGGTGCTAGTAATAAGGATAAAAAATGAGCGAATGGAAAAACTTTAGATTAGAAGAGTTTGCTTGTAAGCATTGTGGTGAAAATAAGATTGAACATGAGTTAATAGATAAGTTACAATCGCTTAGAGAGGACTTAGGTTTTCCATTTGTTATCACTTCAGGTTACAGATGTTCAGAACATCCAGTTGAAAGTAAAAAAAGTAAACCAGGTACTCACAATTTAGGCATCGCAGTTGATATTGGTTGCAGCCACAAACAAGCATTACAAATAGTATCCGCAGCAGAGGGTTACGGATTTACAGGAATTGGAGTTAATCAAAAAGGCAATGGAAGATTTATACACCTCGATATCAGCAAGGCTGAAGCTAATCGTCCAAGGCCTCATATCTGGAGCTATTGATTTCTAATGGAACTTTCATTCTATGTAGTTTGGAATATGCTTGTAACTTTGGTTATCGCACCATTGTTCTACTCCATACGCAAAAATGAAAACGAAGCAAAAAGAATTGATATATTAGTGAATAAAACAAGAGAAGAAATAGCTAGAGACTATGTGACTAGAAATGCTCACAATGTTGAATATTCAAGATTAATGGACAAAATAGACAAACTTGATGCTAAAATAGATAAACTAATAACTTAATAAATATGGCAATTTTTTTAGACCCAGAGCTACAAGAAATACTAAGAAATCAAATGAAGTTTGATAGTGGAACAAATTTGGCTGGTCAAGGTGGCGGTGGAATATTAGGTCGATTAAGAAATCAGGCTAAACAAAAAACAGATCCAACATATTCATCTGGCTTTAACTACGCACAACAAATAGCTGGTGGTGTCATTCCAGGCTCTCAAGTCATTGCGCCAGGCGTTAGTTATTCTCCTGAACAAGCGGGTGGTTATACACAGGCTGATTTAGATTTACAAAACAGATATGTGGGCGAAGGCCCAGCTCCTGTTATGCCCAAAGCCCCAACAAAAGGAATTTCATTTGCACCCAACGAAGGTTTTGTGCAGATGCCAAGCGCACCTCAAGGTGTGGCTCAACCAACTAAATTTATGCCCTTTTTACAAGATTTAAATTTTAGAAATCTACCAAGGTATGAGGAAATTAAAGATGTTGCAGGGCCTGAAAGTATGCGACCCTCATTGTTTGATGTAGATGTTCAAGAAATACTTAAAGATGTAGATATTCTTAAAAACATTGATACAGAAAAGTTTGAAGACATAGATTTAAGTGGTATTGATATACCATCAATAGCACCAGTTTTTCCTACAGCTCCAGTAAGACAAGAACCCATAACACCATCAATACCACAAGTTCCTGTAATGCCTGAAGTTCCTGTAATGCCTACAGCACCAGCATTTAAAGAACCAATACCATTTGTTCCAGAAATACCAAGCATACCCATGAACTTTACTGGATTACCTCAAATGCCAGTAATACCAAACATACCAGTTATGCCTGAATTACCAGTTATGCCACAACCAATAGTGCCACAACCCATTCAGCCAATGAACCTGACTAGATTGTCCGACTTACCAGTTTCTAATTTTGTTCAACCTAGCGTTGACGAAATAGTTAGACCTATTACAAGGCAGGGTAAGTTTTTGCCACAAACACCAAGAGGATTATTTAGTTTATAAATGTCAGTCACACACGAAGAAGTAGTTAAAGCAGCAGAAGCTGAAAGAATTTTAAATTCTGATGTCTTTAAAGAAGCAATAGAAAATCTTAAAAACGAATACATAACTCATTGGTTAAATTCTCGTGGCATCGATGATGTTGCGGTTAGAGAAGACTTCCACAGATCCTTGTTACTTCTTCCTGAAGTAGAAAGACATCTACGCATCATGGCTGAGAAAGGCAAACTCACAAAAGCCAACATAAACAAAATTCGTAACATAGCCTAAAACTTTCCCTTTTATACATTATTGGTTTAAAATATCCCTAAATACAAAATAGGAGTATTTTATGAGCAATAACGGAAAACCGACTGCTTTACAAACCGAAGGTGAATCAGCTACCGCAGCGTTTGAAAGTTTCTTAGCCCCTGAAGAGGATACGCAAGAAGAAGCAGTCATAGAGGAAGCTGAAAGCATTGAACCTGAGATCGATGAATTAGAAGAACAAGACGAGGAAGATACCGAAGAGCTTGTCGATGAAGAAGAACTCGAATTTGATGATGAAGAAGATGGTGAAGAAGAAACGGAAGTTGAAGAGGTAGAAGAGCAACCCGTCTACAGAGTCACAGTTGATGGCTCAGAGATAGAGGTCACGCAGGACGAACTCATTAATGGTTATTCACGCCAACAAGATTATACGAGGAAGACACAGGAACTTGCCAATCAAAGAAAAACGATTGAGCAACAAGCCCAAGAGCTTTCTCAAAGAGATGCGATTTACGCACAGTTGTTACCGAAGATGGAAGCCCAATTAAAGGGTGAATTGGTAAACGAACCAGATTGGGATAGTTTATACAATGATGATCCGATAGCATTTGTACGCGAAAAACAAATCTGGGATGAAAAGAAAGAAAAGCTAAAAGCTGCTGAGGCTGAACAGCAAAGACTTCAACAAGAAGCCTACGCAAAACAGCAAGAGCAAATTGCACAACAAGTGCAAGAAGGTCAGCAAAAAATTCTTGAAATCATACCAGAATGGAAAAATGCAGAGGTTGCTCAAAAAGAGAAACTAGCAATTCGCGACTATGGTATTAATGTCTTGGGGTATTTGCCTCAAGAAATGGATGCAATTTATGACTATCGTGCTTTACTTGGTTTAAGAAACGCATGGTTAAACTCTAAAACAGTTGAAGCCACGAAGAAGAAACCAACACAAAAAGCACCTGCAAGAGTAGCCCGACCTGGAACAACTACCAGAAAGAAAACAGTAGCACCAGCGAAAAGAGCAAAACAGGTTTTAGCAAAAACTGGCAAAGTCCAGGATGCTGCTAAAGTTTTTGAACAATTTTTAAAATAATTTTATAGGTAAATATAATGGCTAAAGTAACAAACGCATTTGATACATACAGCGCGACTTCAGACAGAGAAGATTTAAGTAATATCATTTACAACATCTCTCCAATGCAAACTCCGTTTATGTCTTCAATTGGAAAAAGAAATATTAATAATGTTGTCTTTGATTGGCAAACAGAAGCTCTAGCGAGTCCAGTATCAACAGGTGAATTAGAAGGTTTTGAACTTTCAAGATCAGCCGCAGTTGCAACTACTCGTGTTAGCAATGTTGCTATGATTTCAAAAAGAGACGCAACTGTATCAGGCTCACAAGAGTCTTCAGACCCTGCTGGTAAGAGATCAGAAATGGCTCATCAACTAGCTATCATGTCTAAAGCTCTGAAGAGAGATATGGAAGAAGCTCTTTGTCAAAAGAATGGAAAAACTACTGGTAATGCGACAACTGCTCGTAAGACTGGTGCTTTTGAATCTTGGGTAAAGTCTAATGTAAACAACGCAGCAGGATCAACTCCTACTGGCGGCGGAACAGCTCCAACAGATGGAACTCAAAGAGCTTTAACAGAAACTCTTTTAAAAGATGTTTTACAATCTTGCTTTGAAAATGGTGGTGAACCATCAATAGCAATTTGTGGCCCACATAACAAACAAGTTATCTCTGGTTTCACAGGTCGTTCACAAGCAAGACAATTTGTTGACTCTAATACTGTTGAAGCATCAGTATCTATCTACTCTTCTGATTTTGGTGAGCTGAAAATAGTTCCATCAAACAGATCAAGAGAAAGATCTTTATTGTTGGTTGATCCTGAAATGGCGAAAGTATCTTTCTTGCGTGATTTCAAAACAGTTGACATTGCAACAATAGGTGATGCAGTCACTAAAATGATCGTTGTTGAGTATGGATTAGAAGTATCCAACGAAGCAGCTCATGGAGCAGTAGTTGATTTAACAACCTCATAAGCTCTGGGTTAATAACCTTAAAGGGATGTTTCGGCATCCCTTTTTTTTGTGTTAAAATTCTTGCATGGCTAAAAGAACTGTTATAGATCACAAGACTGGTTTTACCAATGAGTTTATTACTGAAGATAATAAAGATATCTATCACACAACTCAGGATCTAAATCCTGTAATAGAGCATTGCAAAATGCTTGCAGAAAATAAACCAGGTAAAGATCTTCGTCATGTGGCAGAAGTGCCATTGATTGTGTATCAAAGAGCGTGTCGAGAAGGATGGGCCAATGATATGAAGCAATGGAAAAAATGGTTAAATAAATCAGACAATAAAGTTTTTAGAACATGGCAAGGTAAACTATGACATACGCAGAATTGAAATCTAATATCGCAAGTTACTTAAATCGTTCAGATTTAACAGATGTGATTGATTCATTTATTGATAGCACAGAGGCAGAATTTAACCGCAGATTAAGAGTTAAGGGCATGATTAAAAGAGCCACTGCAACTCTTACAGGTCAATATCTTGCAACACCAACTGATTGGTTAGAAGCCATAAACTTACAAATTGATGGTGGTGATTTCTCACCATTGTTTCAACAATCCATAGAATCTATGGATGTGTATAGAAAAGCCAATGACAATGTAACAGGGCAACCAATTTATTTTGCATTGGTAGATGATTCAATTGAATTTGCACCTACCCCAGACGGAAGTTATACAGTACAATTAACCTACTACGGAAAGATAGATGCGTTAAGCGATTCTAATACGAGTAACTTTTTATCCACAGGATATCCAGATGCTTACCTTTATGGATCACTAAAACACGCTTCTATCTATTTAATGGAAGATGAACGAGTGCCATTATTTACAGCACAGTTCGAGAAGGCTTTAGAAGAAATGAGACTAGAGCAAGAAAAAGCTGAGTTCTCTAAAGGTTCTTTAATGCAAAGAAGAAGAACTTACGGAAAACGCAGTAAAGATATTTATTATTTTGGTAATAACTAGGAGTATAAAAAATGGCTGGATTTAGTGATTATTTAGAAGACAAGGTACTTGACCATGTATTTGGCGGTACTGCTTATACAGCACCAACAACACATTATGTTGCTTTGTATACAGTAGCACCTACTGATACTGGCGGTGGTACTGAAGTAACAGGTGGAGCTTATGCAAGACAAACCTCTACTTTTAATGTCTCAGGCACATCCCCTACAACAGCGACAAACGCAGCAGCAGTAGAATACCCAACAGCTACAGCCAATTACGGAACTGTAGTTGCAGTAGGTATTATGGATGCATTAACTAGCGGCAACTTACTTGCCTACGCAAACTTAGACACATCTAAGGTTGTAAGTTCTGGTGATGTATTCAGATTTGATGCTGGTGATTTAGACATCACATTAGCTTAATACCATGGCCTCAGTAGGCTATGGCTCATATAACTACGGAATTGCCGCTTATGGCACTCCGCAGTATCAGGAAGCATCCGCAACAATAGCACAGACATCAGGTGCATCTGCGATAGGCAGACAGCTTGATCGTGGTGCTGCAACCATTGCACAGACATCTGGTATGTCTGCAATCGGCAGACAGGTTGATAGAGGATCTTCAACCCTAGCACAAACCAGTAGCATGACTGCTGTTGGCCATAGAGTTCATTTTGGTTCTAGCACAATAGCACAGACTTCCAGCATGAGTGCTGTAGGTCGACAAATAGATCGTGGTGTTGTCTTAGGCCCAGCAGTATCAAACATGACTGCAACAGGTCGATACACCATAGCTGCATCAGCAACCAGTGCAGAGACATCAGACTTTACAGCTATTGGTAGACAGATCGATAGAGGCAAAGTAAGTGCATTTCCAAATGGTGATCCTCAAGAAACAAGTGGATTTTCAGCAAGTGGTGGTCTAAAATGGGAAGTGATACAGAATCCTGACACTACATGGACTCAATTAACAAAAGAACAAGCGGCATAATAATATGGCAGATACATTTACAACGAATTTAAACTTAACAAAACCCGAGGTCGGTGCATCTACTGATACCTGGGGCGGAAAATTAAACACCGACCTCGATACTTTAGATGGTCTTTTTGCTAGTGCAGGAAACGGAACAAGTGTGGGCCTCAATGTTGGCTCTGGTAAAACTTTAACAGTTGGTGGTACTTTAACCTCAACTGGATCAGCTAGTTTTACAACCATTGATGTTAATGGCGGTGCAATTGATGGCGCACCCATTGGTGCTAACTCAGCATCAACTGGAGTCTTTACAGTCGCAACTGCATCGACTTCAGCAAAAATTACACAAGTTGCAATTACCTCAAGCTCTAACGCAGTAGCTTGGGATTCACAAGCAGCAGCCAACGCTTATCATGCAACCACAGAAAATACGACTTTCTCAGCACCAAGCAATGCTGTAGAAGGTGCAATTATTTCTGTCGAGATAGCACAAGGTGCGACACCTCGAACAATAGCTTGGAACACAGTCTTTGAATTTGCAGCTTCAACAGCACCCGCTGTAACTGCTACAGCTAACAAAACTGACATCTTTAGTTTTAGATACAATGGCTCAGTTTGGCAAGAAATCGGTAGAGTTCAAAACCTAGCACAAACATAATATGGAAACGCTACAGCGTACAGCAAATAGAGGAAGCATATCTACTGGCTATGATATTGATAACTCTTTGAAGTTAGAGTCTGATAATTCTGAATATTTAGATAATAGACATCACTCCGCAGGTAATAGGCGTACTTGGACTTTAAGTTTTTGGATTAAAAGAACAGAGTTAGGTACTACGCAAAAACCTTATGATGCAGGGAACTTAGCATCAATTGCGTTTTTAAGCACAGATAAAATACAAATTGAAAATTCTGATTTATATTTAGCAACTGATAGAGTTTTTAGAGACACCTCAGCTTGGTATCATATTGTGCTTTTAAATGATTCAACACAAAGCACAGCATCAAACAGAGCAAAACTTTGGATTAATGGGGTACAAGAAACTTCTTTTTATAGTGAAACTTATATGGCTCAAAACCAAGAAGGTAATATGAACTCTGCAACTTCAGTTTCTATTGGCGGTGGCGGTGGTGCACATGTTAATGGTTATATGGCAGAGTTGTTTTTTGTTGATGGTCAAGCATTAGCACCTACAGACTTTGGCGAATACGATGAAGATAGTGGTATTTGGAAACCAAAAGAATATGATGGAACACTATCAGGTACATCTATAAAATTAGACTTTTCAAATTCTTCTGCTTTGTGGGAAGACAGCAGTGGATTAAGTGGAAATGGTACAGCCATGTCAGGCAACAACATCACATCAGCCGACCAAGCTACTGATAGTCCTACTAATAATTTTTGTACTCCACTTTTAATTCAACCTTTTTCAGGCACAGACACCATTACACATACTGAAGGTGGTACAAAGCTTACTACAGGTGGAGGTACAGGTTGGCGAACTAATATGTCAACTATGTCTTTATCTAGCGGTAAATGGTATTTTGAAGCAAAGCATACAGGCACTATTGATGGAGATGCAATTATGACAAGTATTGTGCCTACTGCTAGATTTGGAAACAGTGCCTATGCAAGTTTCTATGGTGGTCAATCAAGTGGTGATGGTATAGGATGGTACTGGGAT
>VMHT01010478.1_pt1 | contig 18630 bp, 18 predicted proteins | sample 4693611 | NCBI WGS metagenome assembly VMHT01 (sample SAMN12280063, study PRJNA550983) | marine metagenome | isolation source: seawater sampled from same location over 5 years 0.02-0.2 micron viral filtrate | place: USA: collected off the coast of southern California halfway between the port... ...
AAATCAGTTGACAGACGCTCCAACTATCGCAGTTGATTTTAATGCAGGTCAAAACTTTACAGTTACTCTTACTGATAACAGAACTTTAGGTAATCCTACTAATTGTACTCCAGGTCAGGTAGGAAGTATATTTATAGTTCAAGATGGAACAGGAAACAAAACTTTAGGCTATTCAAACTATTATCAATTTGCTGGAGGAACTGCACCTAATCTTTCAACTGCTGCTAATGCAATAGACAGACTAGATTATATAGTGCATACTGCTATTTTAACTCAAGCAGTATTAACTAAAGCATATTCAAGTGTATCGTGAGGTTTAAATTTTAAATGGTTTTTAATACAAATATATTAGCTGGTTCTAGTGGTCAAGGTGAAGCTGGTTTTAGTCCAAAAGGCGCACAAATTAAAAATACATCTTTAGGTGATACTAATAATTATATTTTTTGTTCTACTAGTAATGCTGCACCAACTGCAGCATCTGTTGCTGGAGCATCTAATAAAACTTCTACTGCTCAAACAAAAGGAACATTTGTAATGTGGTATCATCCAACAGCAGTTGATGGGTTGGTCAATGGACCGTATCCTTTTGGTGGAGGAAGTACAGCATTTCCAAATTTTGGTGGTGTTTATACATTATTTGTACGCCATGAAGATAGTAGTGTTGATAATATACAGATATTACCAAGGAGTGCTTCAGGATATATAAAAATAGTAACACCTACAGGTGGTTATACTTTAAATGAGTGGAATTGCTTAATGTTTAGTTTTGATACAGCATCAAGTCCTACTAAATTTAGAGTATATATTAATGATACTCAAAAATCTTCAGGAACAGTTACAACAGCATCTGGAATACAATCTAATCTATTAAATGCTTCTTATATAGGAGCAAAAGTATTTAACAATCCTGCTTTTGTAGGCGCAGTAGCAGAATACTATCTTAATTTTGGAGAATTTGTTGAATTTGATACAGAATCAGAAAGAAGAAAATTTATAAATGCTGATGGAACGCCTGTAGATTTAGGTTCAGATGGGTCAACTCCTACAGGAACTTCTCCTATGATATATTTATCTTTAAGAGAGGGAGAAACTGCAGATCAGTTTGCTGTAAATAGAGGTATAGGTGCAGACTTTACTGTTCAAGGTTCAGTATCTGTTTTTGCAGCAGATGTTTCAGCACCAGTTTAAAAGGAAAAATTATGTGGGCATTAGTTAAAGATAATTCTATAGTTGAAATTTTAAAACAATCAAAAGCTATAACTATAGATACTATTCAATATCCTAAAAATATATTTACATTGTGGAATGATTCAGAATTGGAAGCTGTAGGTGTTTATAAAGTAATAAAAAAAGGATCGATAAAAGATACTACTTTATATACTAATAGTTATAAAGATGAATTTAAAGATAATGCTGTAACAAGAACATACACTAATGTAGAAAATAATGTAGCTGATTGTAAATCTATATTTATAAATATAATTAATGAAACTCTTTCTTTAAAATTAAATCAAACTGATTGGATAGTAATTCGTGAACAAGAAACATCAAAAGCTAAACCCAGTGACTTAGCTACATGGCGCACAAATTTAAGAACTAAACATGCAGAGTTAGAAACAGCTATTAACAATGCCAGTAGTGTTTCAGCATTAGAAGCAATTGATATAAACAGTGGATGGCCTGAAGACCCAAGAACATGAAGAAATACATTTTAATTTTTATACTATTTTATTTACAAGTTTTTTTATATTCTTTTTCTGCACAAGGTAAACACAATTCAATTCCTATACCTGAAGACTTAATGACATATAAAAGTTTTTGTATAGATGAAGATGCAATATTAAGAATAGGTAAAGGTTTAGAAGAGTCAAAACAAAAAGCAGATCTTACATTCCTTACCTTATCTATGGAAGAAAGATGTTTTACGCATCCAAGAAAAGTAATAGGTTTAGTGGTTGAAGAAGTATATAGATTTAAAAATTATTTAAAAACAGAAACAATAATTTATAAGATTAAAACAAATCCCATAGAGGTTGGTTACATATTATATCTGACTGTACCAGAATTAGGAGTTTAAAATGGCGAGTACTTATACATCAAACATTAGACTAGAGAAACAGGGGGATGGGGAAAATCCTAACTCTTGGGGTGCGCTTCTTAATACTAATGTTATTGATCTGGTCGATCAGGCAGTTGCAGCATATCAGATAGTTTCAGTTAGTGGTACAACTCCTTTAACGCTAACTCAGGTTAATGGTGCTACAGACCAATCACGTAAAGCTATCTTGTCTTTTGACGGTACACTTACTGCAGAGACTTCTATTATTATTCCTTCTGTTAATAAGATGTATTATGTAAGAAATAATACATCAGGATCATTTGCTCTTAAAATTAAAACTGCAGGTAATACTGCTGCTACAATAGAACAAGGTTCTAATGTGATGGTAGCAACTGACGGAACTAATGTATTTCAAACTGCATTCCCTACGTCAGTAAGTTCTTTTACTGCTAACAGTCTTACTGCTACATCAGTATCTACTAGTGTTCTAAATGCTACTAAAGTATCTACTAGTATTATGACTGCTACACAAGTATCAGCTACAGCTATACATGCTACTTCAGTGTCTGCTGTATCAGGTCGATTCTCAGGAACAGTATCTGCTTCTGCTTTTGATGGTTTGGGTAACAAACTTAGTTTTGGAAGTGATGCTCAAGGAGATGTTTACTACTACGCTGGAAATAGCATAGCAAGACTTGCTGCAGGAACAGATGGTCAATTTTTGAAGACACAAGGTTCAGGTGCTAATCCTACGTGGTCAAACATAACAACTTCAAGTGTTTATATTGAAACTTTAGCTGTAACAAGTTTAGGTGCAACTGCTATTCCTTTTGATAATACTATTCCTCAAATAACAGAAGGGAGTCGTATTACAGATTTAGAATGTTCAATAACTCCTTCAAGTTCTGGAAATAGAATTGTAGTAGATGCTATAGTTAATTTAGGGGCTACCCAAGATAGTCAAAATGGAATATTAGCTTTATTTAAAAATTCTGCTACAGATGCAGTAGCATCTTATCCTGTAACTGATATTAATGTTGTTGGTAGTACCTTTCCTATTAGATATAGTACTTCTGTTTCTAATACAAACCCTATTCAATTTACTTTTAGAACAGGAAATAATAATAGTGTTGAAATGTTATTAAATAGCGGGAGAGTTGTTGTTGGTGGTGGAACTATGATTTCTTCTGTAAAATTAACTGAATTTAGTCAGTAATTATAAATGGCAAGCACAACAGCAAAATTATTTAAATTTAATCTCAGACCTGGGATACGCAGAGAGTCTACAGACTACTCTGAAAGTGGTTCTTGGTATGACTGTGATCGTGTGCGTTTTAGGGAAGGCAAGCCAGAAAACTTACGAGGCTATCAAAAACATTTAGATACTACCTTTGATGGTACAGCAAGAGACTTACTTACTTGGCAGAATAACAGCACAGAAAAACTTTTGTCTTTTGGTACAGAACAAAAACTATATGTTCTTGCCAGTGATATTTTATATGATGTAACTCCTATCGTAAGTACAGTAACTGTAGGGACAGATGGAACAACAGGTAAGTTAGCTACTACATCAGGTTCTAATAAGATTGCAGTTAGTCTTAATGCAAACAATGTTTCAGTAAATGATTACATCTTCTTTACTAACGCATCTATAAGAAACTTTGCCAGCACTAACTTTGCTGCCAGTAGTTTTGGTGGACCTGTATTTAGAGCAGTTAGTACAAGCGGAACAAATCGTTTTCTTATTAGCACTACAAGTGTGGCAACAGCTACAAGCACAAGTGCAGGTACAGCAATAGTTAACTTTCTTTTAAGAACAGGATCAAATGATAACATTCAAGGTCTGGGTTATGGTGCAGGAGTGTACAATGCTGGTGTATCCACGACAGGTGGAAGAGCATGGAACAGACCTGCTGATTCTTCAGGTATAACCTTTGCCGCTACTCAATGGTCATTAGATAACTTTGGTGAAGATTTACTAGCTGTTCGTAGAGGCAGTAATCTGCTGCACTGGGATGCAGATGCAAGCCTTAGACCAGTTAGAGCAGCTATAGTAACTACTGCTCCTGTCAGTATTAATAGTATTGTTGTATCTCCTAATGACAGACATGTTCTTGCCTTTGGTACAAATGAATTTGCTGGTGGTGCATTTAACCCATTATTAATTAGATGGTCAGATCAAGAAGACTTTACCAACTGGACACCATCAGTATCTTCTACATCAGGTGAATTACAAGTAGTAGATGGAACAACTCTCAAGGGCGGTATTAGATCACGTAATACAATTCATGTTTGGTCTGACCAAGCACTATATTCTTTACAGTATGTAGGTCCACCATTTATCTTTGCTATATCACAACTAGGAACTAACTGTGGATTAATAGGTCCACATGCAGCTATTAACGTAGATGGTATTTCTTATTGGATGGGAGACAACAACTTTTATAGATTTGATGGTAGAGTAGATAAACTAAACTGCACTATTCGCAGATATTTATATGATGACTTTAACATGACGCAGGGTGACAAAGTTTATGCTGCAGTCAACTCAGAGTTTCACGAAGTTGTCTGGTACTATCCTAAAGAAGGATCAACTGAACCTAATGCTTATGTTCTCTATAATTATGAAGAAAATACTTGGGCATATGGTACTGGTTTTTATACAACCTTAAAGGATGCCACAGTGTTTACTAATACTATAGCAACAGGAAAAGTATCTACAGGAGCAACACCTCATATCTGGGACAATGAACCTGTATCTATATTTACTGGTGATGGAGTAGCGCTGTCTTCTTTCCTACAGTCAGCAGACTTTGATATAGATGATGGTAATGAATTAATATTTGCAGATAGAATTATTCCTGACTACACTATAAATCAAGGTAACATAAATATGTCTGTTAACTTCAGAGAGTTTCCTGCTTCTGACCAAACTGAAAAAGGACCATTTGAAATTAACTCTGGTACAAAGAAGATAGATTTCAGGGGAAGAGGAAGACAATCTAACGTAAGAGTTTCTTGTAATGACTTTAATACTTCATGGAAGTGGGGTAGTGTTCGTATGGCTATACAATCAGATGGTAAACGATAATGGCTTTTCTTTATCCAGAACTACCTAGATATCAGAACACAGAGGATTTAACTCAGGTATACAATACTCTTATAGCTTATGCTGGTGAGTTAAAGTTTCTTTTAGAATCAAGAGATGTAGAGATAGGTTCTACTCCAGCTACTAAAATATATAATGTTGTTACTGTATCAGAGATAGGTAGACCTGCTAGTGGTGATATAGCTTTTGCTGTAAGCGCAAGTAAGTTTAGAGGTTACGTAGGTAATAGTTGGGTGGACTTTCACTAATGTATGACTATAAAAAAGTTTTAGAAGTAATAAATCAGAATACCTTTATTGAGAATGTAAATAAAGGTATAGTACAGCCACCTGATTTTTTTGGAGCAACTAAGGCTGAAGGTATGGCATATTCAAAAAATTCACTGTATAATAAAGAAAATACATTACATGCAGATATGACTAAAGCGCAGTCTAACTACATGGATATAAGGAGATGCTTATAATGGTTGATGGGTTAGATAGGCTGGCAGATATACAGGCTTTACGTGAGGCTGCTCAACGTCCTCCTGCTGAAGTACAACAGATGCAACCTCCTTCTCCTCAAGCTGGTTTACAAAGTTTAGGTCAACAAGAAGTAGATATGGCTACAGGTATGCCAGTAGGTTTTAGTCCTGCTAATGCAGTTGGTCAGGTAACTAATATAGCTGGTCAGTATGCTATGGCTAATCCACAAAAGACAGGACCATTTGCTGCAGCATTGGCTGCTTTTGGTGCAGGTAGTGAAGCAGCTAACATGATAGACAAGCGTGTAGAAGTTGAGTCAGAAAGGGAAAACTTAGATGCTGTCAAGAATGTTGCTACATCATTACCCGATAGAACTAGAACTAATATGCCAGCAATGGCTATGCCAGTTCAAGCGCAAGAAGAAATCCAAGTAACTGAAGCATCTCCTATGCAAGCAGGACTAGCTAGTGTCATGCCTATGAAAGAGGGTGGGGTTTTATCTGCTAAAAATAAAAAATATTTTAGAGACATTGTTTCAGAAAATGAATTTGATAGTAACCAATATAATGATCCTAAACTTTTTCAAGGTACAAAAGATAATCCGAATGCAAAATATGTTGTTTATAAAGACACTGAACAAAATCTAACAGTAGGTAAAGGTGTTAAAATAGATAAGTCTTTTTTAAAAAAATTAGGTAAAAAAAGTTTAAAGATTGGTGATACAGTTCCTCAGAATATTGTAGATAATGAAGCATTAGCTAGATGGGAAACAGCTTTAAAAGATGCTAAATCTTTAGCTCCTAATTTAAGTGATGAACCATTAATGATATATGCAGAAATGGCTTATCAATTAGGAAAAACAGGACTATCTAAATTTAAAGATTTAAAAAAAGAACTAAATAAAGATAATCCTAATTTTGAGGTTGTTGCAAATGACGTTGTATTTAATAATAGAACATATGAAAAACCAAGTTCACTTGCTTTACAAACTCCTAAAAGAGCAGAAAAATATGCAAATAAATTTGCAAGTTTAGAAAATACAGATCCTTCTAATTTTCCTTCCTTGTCACCACTAGAAAGATTAGCTTCACTTGAACAAACATCTATGGAAACTCCTAATATTTATAAACAGTACACTGTCAAAGAAGGAGATAACTTAACAACGATTGCTAATAAATTAGGAACAACTCTTGAAGAAATAAGAAATGTAAACGATGACATAACACTAGCCAACCAAGATAATATTAGTATTAATCAGAAAATTAATATTCCTGGGATGGAAAATGATTCTTTTATTAGAGATGTTCCAGAGCAATCACAAGATCAAAGTATTTTAGATACTATTAAATCTTACGGTAGCGAAGGTATAAGCACTGTCAGAGAATTTTTTGGTCTTAGAGAAGGCGGTGATGTAGGAGAATACTTTGAGGGTCAGGTAGAAGGAAAGGGTGACGGTATGTCTGATGAAATACCTTTCCGAGTAGAAGGTGGTAATCCTGACTTTGCTCTTCTTAGTAAGGATGAATACGTTATACCCGCTGATGTAGTGTCTATGCTTGGTAATGGTTCTTCTGATGCTGGCGCAGATGAGTTAGATGATTTTCTAAAAGATGTTCGTAAAGAAGCTTTTGGAAGAGAAGAACAACAAAAAGAAATTAATGCAGAGAAAGGACTAAGTTCGATAGCTTAAATGGAAGTTACAAAGATAAGGTCAAACTGTATAGAAATAACATGGCCGTATGTAAAAGACTTACTGGCTAAACCACTAAGAAGAAGTCATGGAGAATATAACCTAGAAGATATTTATAATTTATTAGTAACAGAAGTAATGGAGTTGTGGGTTGGACTTAGTGAAGATAATGGCATTGTTGTCGCTGCAACAACCCAACTCGATAAATATCCTAATTATAATGTTCTTACTATTTGCCTAGTAGGAGCAAAGACAAATACGATAAGTAACTGGTTAGACTACTGTGTGTCTGATGAATCTGATATGGTTAAATATGCAAAAGAAAATAATGTAAAGCATATTAAAATAATTGCAAGAGATGGTTGGAAAAGAAAACTGGAGAAGTTTAATTATAAAAAGTACGCCACCGTATTAACTAAGGAACTGTAATAATGAGCATGAAAAATAAATTTAATAAAGTCTTATTAGGCTTCTCTAATGAAGAGAAAGTATTCTTGTATAACTTCTTGTATGAAGATTTGTCTGATAAAGGTATATGTGGTGACACTGAACTTGCTCACGTTAACAAACATGAGGTAGCTGTTCTTCGTTCTATGGGTGGCGCAGGAACGATAAACGAAAATACCAAGTGTGTGCAGTTCTTTGGTTCACCTCCTCCACCTCCTCCTGTAACTACTACATCAAAACAAACATCAGAAATACCTGAAGAGTTAAAACCTTATGTTCAAGAAGTTCTTTCTGAAGCACAAGATATTTATAAGACACGTAAAGAAGAAGGATATGTTCCTTACACTGGTCAGGAAATAGCTGAGTTTAGTCCAGAACAAGAAAGAGCATTCGATCTTACTTCTCAAGCAGTAGGGCAAACCCAAGCTTTTTCTACTCCTGCTGCACAGTTTGCAGGATTAGCTGGTCTTGGAACTACAGATGCAGACATCTCAAGATTTATGAATCCTTATGTATCTCAGGTTATTGAAAGAGCAGAGCGTGAGCGTAGAAGAGCAGGAGATATTGAACAACAGGAATTAGCTTCAAGAGCAGTTGCGGCTGGTGCATTTGGTGGTAGTAGAGAAGCTATCTTAGAAGCAGAACGCCGCCGTAATTTAGAGGAGGGTATTGCTGATATAAGAACTGCAGGTTTGTCTGAAGCTTTTAAACAAGCAGTGCAACAGGCACAATCACAACAAGAAAGTAGATTAGGCGCTGCTCGTAGTTTTACTGAACTTGCACAAGTTGCACCTAGAGGAACTGCTGATGAACTTGCACGTTTAGAAGCAGTCGGTGCAGCACGTAGAGGACAAAGCCAAGCTGATTTAGATATATCACAAAGAAAGTTTTTAGAAGAAAGAACTTTCCCAGAAGCTACACTTCAACAATATTCTCAGTTTATTCAACCTACTCAGAGTGCATTAGGTGCGGCAGGTACACGCACGAACATAGGACCAGGACAAGCACAACCAACTTATCTTCAACAAACTGCAGGATTTATAGGTAGTTTAGGAAGTCTTATGCCTAAAAAAACTGGTGGTAAAGTAGGAGGTTCATCTGGACTGGCTTCTCTTCAAGCTGGAGGACAAATTCCTGATCCAGAAGATGATCCAGATGAATTTACTAAAGAAGAAGAAGCAGCTTTAGCAGCAGTTTTAGCAGAGGCGCAGCCAGGATTTCTTGAAACTGTAGGAGATACAGTAAGTTCAGGTATTTCTTCAATAGGTGATTTTCTCATGGAACGCCCTAAAGAAAATCTTTTATCTGGTCCTACGAGATTACAAAATATTAGTGACTTTCTCATAGGCTATTCACAGGCTGATCCTTCTAAACCTTTAGGTACACAGTTTGGTCAAGCTGCTGCATCTATGTCTGCCAAGCAAGCTAAACAAAGACAGCAAAGACTAGAGAATATTTTAGCTAAACAACTTTTAGGTGTAAAGGCTAGAACAGCAGGAATAAAAGCAGCTAAAGCATTAGATATACCTATCTCAACTGCAAATTCTTTAAGAGATGCGTTACTTAAAGTAGATACAGAACGGATGGAAGACAGAGAAAAAGATATTGTTATAAGAACTGCAGAAGACGCTATAAAAGGTAAGCAGGGTAGAAATGTAGAGTTAATTAAAATTATGTTGAATAGATTTAAAACACCAGCGGGTGAAGGTGATCCTTCAAAAAAAGGTAACTCAGGAAAAGTTACCGTAGTACCCCCATCACCAGAACAAACGATAATGTCGAAACAAAAAGCAGCTTATGGCACATAAAATAATATGGCAGAAGAAAAACAAAAAACTGATACTGTTCCTTATGAAGAGCTACAACAAATTCAGAATCCTGAAAATAAACGGGTTGTGGATGCAATGTGGTATACTCTGCAAAACCTAAACCCTGATGAACAGATAGAATATGATCCTAAAAAAATAATAGATTCTTTTTTAACTCAGCAAAGATACTTTGAAGTTAACTTAGGCGATACTATAGGTCAGGCATCAAGAATAAAAGACCTGCCTGATATAGATAAAAAGTTATACCAAGTAGCTAGAGATGGTGCAGCTAAATTACCTACTATTTTTGAAGAGGGTAGTGCGCCTGTGGGTACAGCAGTAAAAGATTATGTTCTTGCAGGTATATCTGACCCAACAAATCTTGCATCTATTTTAGCCTCTGGTTTTACTTTTGGTTTTGGAGGTGCAGCGGGAATTGCAGCGAAAGAAGCTGCTAAAGCTGGAGTAAAACAAACACTTAAAGAAGGATTAAAAAGTCAGGTAGCTAAAGCTAAATTACTTGCTCCTGTTATAGCTGTTGAGGGAGGAACTGCGGCTGCTGGTGGTGCTGCTCAAAGTTATATTAAACAAGATTTAGAAAAAGATTTAGGTGATCGAACAAATATTGATCCTCTACAAGTATTTACACAAGGAGCAATAGAAGGTGTTGCTAGTCCTTTAGCTGGTATTATTGGAAGCTATGCTTTAAAAGGTGCAGGAAAAGCTGTAAGTGGCACAGTTAAAGCTGGTATGAATACAGCATCAAAAATAGATGCGTTGGCTAATATAAAGACAAAAACAGATGACATAACAAATGTTTTTGAAAGATATTTTCTTCCTAGTTTTGGTTTAAAAGAAAGCACAGTTTTAAAGCTTGAACAGAATTTAGGAATGCCTACAGAACTAAAAGGTCTTGGTCAAAAATTAACAGAAAAATTAGATAATGCTATTGTTAAAGATTTTTCTGATATGCCTAGAGAAGAAGTTAATTCTCTATTTAATAAAGCTTATGAGGAGGGAATAAATTCAGAGGCTATAAAAGCAATTAAAGCTAAAAGTCCAGAGTCAGGAGAAGTATTAGATACTTTTCTAAGTAAAGGTGGTTTAAGAGATAGATCAGTTCATCATGGAATAACTTCTGCTTTAGATGACAGGTATAAAGGTATATTTACTAAGAATGAAAACTACGTTAAAAACGTACCAGAAGCTTTAGCATCAAGAAAAAGATTAGAAAATTATTCAAGTTTTAAGAAACAAAATCCAAACATAATTAAAGATTTAAAGAGAGATATTATTGCTTCTCCACAACTTGCTTATTGGAGAGATGAAGCAGAACAAATAGTTACAGGAATAGGTACAGAAAATAAATCTTTTAGATCCGATTTAAGCGAGTCTGTTATAGATAAAAAAGTAGAGGACATAGCTAAAAAATTATACTCTCCTAATATGTCAAGAGCAAAACAAACAGGTTCTTTAGAAGCTATAAAAACAGAACAACAGTTACCTACTTCAGTAAAGAAAGTTATAGGTTATAACAACAGACCTGCTTTACGAATAGGTGAAACAGTAAATGCTCTTGTTGATTTTGCAACTAAAGCAAACGCAGTAGATATTGTCTTTAAAGATACTCAAGCAAGAGGATTATCTACCGTAGCTAAAGACGCTGCAGAAGCAGCAGAAAAATTAGGTGTTGATAAAGTAATGCGTCTATCAGGCGCGATAGCTAAAGATGGTGTAACTCAAAATAAATTAGATGATACTGTTACTCAAATACCATACGCTATAAAATTAACTAAAGAAGGTAAAGAACAAAATATTCCTATACTAGATAGTAAATTTAAAGATGTTTGGGTTACAGCAGATGAAGGTAAAAAACTTAAAACATTATTTCAATATCAAAGAGGTGATGTTCTTGGAGAAAGTATTGGTGCAAATACTGCTTTAGCTAAAAATATATCTGGTATACAAGGTTCTTTGAAAGCAGGTAAAACACTTTATAATCCTCTTGCCATAGCTAGAAATGCAATAAGCGGTATGGGCTATGTTATGTCATCAGGAAACCTTAAAGGATTAATGGAACTTCCTAACTATTTTAATAAACTTGATGTAGGTTCTAAAGATAAATTAATTAAAGAATTTATTGCGGATGGTTTTCTAGACTCTGATGTTAGAATGAACCAAGTAATGAGAAGGCTTGGAGATGTTGGTGGACAAGATAAATATTTTAAAGAATTATTAAGAACATCTGGCCTATCTATTGCTGATGTTGGATCACTTAAACCAGGAAAAAAAGTAGCTGATAAGTTACAAAAAGCTTTTGTGGCTGGCGATAACGTAGCTAAATTTCTTACTTATATAAGTGAGGATAAATCTTTAAGTAAAATATTCGATGCTTTTACACCACAACAAAAGAAAGTTCAGCTTAAACAATTGTCAGATACTTTTGGAATAGCAAATCCAAAAAAAGAAGACTATGTAAGAATATATAGAAATAGAAATACTAAAAATCTTACGCCTGTTTATTCTCGCGTTCCTGCTGTTTTAGAAATGATGAGAAGAGTACCTGTTATAGGTAACTTTACAGCTTATCCAACAGAGAGATTAAGAAACACATATAATTTATTCCGAACTGCTAGTGATGAAATAAGAATAGGTGTTGAAACTGGAAATAATGCTTTAAGAAATAGAGGATTAAGTAGGTTTGTACAGTTTCAAGCAGCTAAAGCTGCTCCTTATACTGCAGCATATGTAGGCACGGCACTCTACAACAAAGAAGATGTAGAAGAAATATACGATAAACTTAGAAATCAACTCCCTCCTTGGGCAAAAGACAATGCTATTTTATTTTTAGGTAAAGATAAAAAAGGAAAAGATCAGTTTGTTGATCTAACTTATCTTGAACCAGATAGTCATTTATTAAGTCTGGTTATGCCCACAATACTAAAAGCATCTAGAGGTGAAGACGTATCAAAAGATTTAGACGATGCTGTTAAAGAAGCTGCTGAAAAATTATTTGAACCTTATATATCTCCCACTCTTTTTACAGAATTAAGTGAACCACTCGTATCAGGAATATTCAAAGGAGTTAAAGGTGATTATGAAGGTTCTGCTAATGATCTGTCTAGAGGTGCGCGTCAGATGGCTAAAGCTGCAATGCCAGGATACGCGAAGATGGCAATGGATATAACAGTAGGAGATACTAACTTAGCTAATTTAGTTATGTCTGATGAATCTTTTTCTGAATTAAAAAATACTATGTATGCTGTTCCATACAAACCTCTCGATGAAGAAATGTCAGTGGTTGATTCTTTATTTAAAAGAGGTATTATAATTCCTGGATTAAAATTACAAACTATTGATCCAGTAGAAAGTACAGGATTTGCTTTAGCTACAGTTAACAGAAGTATAGCTAGTGCTACAAGATCATTTTCTTCCAACTTAAAAAGAATGATTAGAGAACCTTCTTATAAAATAGATGTCAAAGAACTTTTAGAAAACTATGATGATATTCTTGCACAACAGTTTACTGCTCAACAAGAAATTAAAAAAATATATCAAGATTTAGTTAAGGCTGAAGGTAAAAATAAAGCGATAAAAATTTTAAGAAAGTCTACAATTAAACAAGTTCTTCCCTCTGAAAGAGCATTACAAAATATTATTAATTCTAATAGATCATTACCTAGAACTTTATCTACTAACGATAAATATTGGAATGAGGTAATAATAGATCTAGAAGAAGAAGGATATAAAAATGTTCAGCCTTACATGGACTATTTAAGAAATCAATTAGAAAAAGTAGAAAATTTTTACTTTGATCGTAATTTAGCTAAAGAACCACCTGAAATTGAGATAGGTTCAGACTAATGGAAATGGATGGGCAGTTTCTGTTTCAAGTAGGAGCAGTCATAGCTTCTTTGTCTGGCGCATGGGCGTTAGTAAGGTCACAAGTACATACACTTAAAGCTAATCAAGTTGAAATAAAAAACTATGTGGATGAATTAAACAGAGAATTAGATACAGCAGAGAATGCTGTGTCTGTTTTAAGAAGTCAGATTAAAGTGTTGGCAGATATTCTAAGTCCTGGAAATCAAAAACTTCAACACGAATGGCAGGGTGAAGTTACAGAAAAATTAAATCAAATGGAAAAAGCTATTATAACGCTCCAGCACATGCATAATGGTCGTCACCCTATTATTGAAGAGATTCAAGCAAAAAATAAGTCCTAAAATTAGCCGTACAGTACAGGTAAATAACCTCTCGGCTACCCCACTACCAGAAGATAAGCTAATTTTATGTGTGTTTGATTATCAGGCGCACAAAGGATTTATGCTATTTTAGTACGTGACCTTCTCTAGATTCTAGGTATTCTTTTCTAACATTTCTTTTTGGTACAGAATCTATCTTTTCTCTTAGATGTTCTGTTTCATCAGCGACTTCTTCTTGTTCTTCATCCTCAAAGAAATCACATTTAAGAAAAAGTTTTGATGTTTCTTTCTCACCTAGAACTTCAAGATACTTAATTATATCTTGTTCTATCTCAGCTATGTTCTTAGGTGCTTCATCTTCTTTAGCAGAACGTATACGAGACAATACCTCTAGTGCTTTAATAGCACTGTTCGTATGTCCATTGTTCTTTGCATAGGTATATTGGTTTTCTATTTCGGAGACAACATCAATACGTGTCTCTATCTCATTTTCTAGTTCTTCTATTCTCTGCTTAACATCTTCTCGCTGCATAAGTCTATGACCCTGCGTGTGTGCAGAACCTTCAGAGTAACCAGCTATCTTAGCTGACTCTGTAGCATTACGATACATAATATATGCTTGACAGAACTTCTCCTGCCTTATCTTTAATTCAGCCATGATTAATTACAAAATGCATCCCAGGTTTGGTTGTGTGCGAGTATACGTCTTGCAGTGCCACCAGTAAGTTTATCGTTGTCAGAAATAAGAATAGGCTTTACCCAGCTACAGTACGTCTTTCCTCCTCCAACGCTTCCGCAACTCGCTAGTGACAGCATCATCAGCCATACGATCAATATCCTCTTCAATTTTATCTGCCTCCCTATTTTTTTCTATTGCATCCTCAAGTTCTTTTTTCTCTGCACTATTCTTACCTGCTTTATATGCAAACAAAAAAGGTAATATCTTAGTAAAGATATTTACAACTGAGGATACAATAGAAGATATTATAGGCATTTGTCTCTAACCCTTTTCTTTAGCTTTACCTATTGTCAAAGACAAAAACTCTACTGCTTTATAAATCTTACCCATAACACTGTCAGGGGAAGGTGTGCGTGTACCAGCAACAATAATACTAGCTATGGTAACAATACCTGTTAGGGTGCTTAATATTACATCACTGTTATCTATGATAGTTTGAAGCATAATAAATCCTTTCTTAGGCTGCTTGTTTTTCTTCTATAAATTTAGTGTAGTGTGTCGGTTTACTTCTCTTAGAAAGTTTATAAACCTCAGATACTAGTGTATTCTCTCCATAAAAACTTACCATCATTTCAACTTGAGGATTATCAAACAACTTCTCACAGTCTTGCGCCATTGCAAGAAGTTCGCCGGTAGTCCAGAAATGACAGTCGTTTATTTCTACCGGCATATACTTCGGCCTTACACCATCGTCCAGCTTTTCTTTCTTTTGCTCATCAGTAAGACCTTCTACTGAACAATCAAAACCAAACAGATGAAAGTTTCTAAATCCAAATATGTGCATCATACCTATTGCTCTCATTGCTGCACATGTACCACCACTAACAAATGTAGCGTTATCTTTATCTATATTTAACTTGTAGTCTATCTCAACTTTACCACTTACTATATCAGCGACAGCCTGAGAGAAAGCGTGCCACCCATATACATTCTTTGTTCTATCCATAATAAACTTAGTAACACTAGGATCAGTCATGGATGCAATAAAGAATTTAGTAACTGGATCTATCTCTTTAAATAACTCTGTTCGCACAATACCATGAGTACTTGTCCCAGTTATCGGGCGAGGGTCAAGTATAACACATGCCCAAGGTTGAATACCAGCCTCTAAAAGTATTGGATAACTGTGTTTAACACATATTATTTTAGCATCATACTTCTTCTGAACAGCTTTTAATTCTTCAAAGTCCGTAGAAGGACCAGCAGAAGCTATAATTATATGTTCATTATTAACGTCACAGTTTTGAACAAAGTCCCAATCTTTTATTAATTCTACATTATCGTTTATGTTATCCAATATTTCTTCTTTAGGTACGCAGTCTTTAGGTTGTACAATGATAGGTGTTCTACTTAAAGATTTAGGTAAGTCAGGTAGATCTTCAGTCTTCAGCCTGACCATAAGATGCACTGTCCCGCCATCTTTTACTTTATCCTGGGATGGTAAGACAAATACTCTAGAGTTTTCTTTCATTGTCTCTAGTAACCTATTGGTTCCTAAAAATTCATCATCAGGTATTTTATCTTCTACATCTTTACTATAGTAGTCATCAAAGACTACAACAGGAACATGAATTAAATTTTCATAATCAGATTGAACAGTTTTTTCACTATGCCCACCATCTATAAAAGCAAAGTCTGCCTTCTTTAATTCTTTCTTTGCTCTAGGCATAGTTTCTTTTGAGTCTCCTTTAAGAAGGGTAAAGGTAAATTCTTTTTTATCTTCTTCCATCTTAGTAGCAAACTCTTCAAGTCTTTTTACTACAGCATTAAAGTGATTATGCGGCTTTGTATTCTGTTCTATTTTATCTGTCTCATCAGTAGCGTCTTGGAATAAATCAAACCCTGTATAATGTACCTTATCGCTGTTCTCAAAAGCAGCTAAAGCCATCTCTATAGCTCTACCACCATTCCAAGTACCTGTTTCTACAATTCTTTTTGGTTTGTAGTTTCTAATAAGTTCTGCCAACTGAGCATATCTAGGAAGATTAACATCAGGAGTAACTTCATTTTTGTCTATATTGTTTTTTAAATTACCTTTGTAATGAACCATAAATTTAGCAAGGTTAGACTGAGGAAAGACCGCCAGACCAGAAGCACCTTCACTCAAGTTATGTACCTTCATACCATGCGCTGCATATATCTTAATAAAACGTGTCATAATAAAAGCATCAGTCCATTCTCTGTAGGCTAACACTTCTCCTATATCATAGCATCCACGTATATCAGCTAAGAAGAAATGACTGTGCATTGTATCAAGATTAAATCCAATAAATCCTGTTTCACTAAAGTCTATGTCTGTTCTACCTAAGTGTATTAGGTCTGAGTCTTTAGGAAATGCTTCAAACAAAAGTTCTTCAGACAAAGGAGATGTCGTAAGAACATCTGCATCCATCCATATAAGCCAGCCACCTTTCGCTTCATTCTCTGATACTTCAAGAAAGTAGTCTGTCAGTGCATAAACTTTATGACAGAAACGTAAGGCATCCATACGAAAGTTATAAGGCATTTGTCCATTAGACGTACCATCATAACCTTTCATCTTCTCTAAGAATTTAGTCCTGTCTTCTACTTGATCTAAATCTCTGTACTCAATTACAGGAGACTCAGGAAACTCTTGCTTCTGTTCTTCAGTTACAGTGTCATAATAGACAATAAGTTTTAAGTCTTCTGCCCAGTGTTCAGCAACAGACTCAAGCATTTTCTTTGCATATACATCAAAGTGTTTGCCTGAAAAAGATGTTACAAATCTAACCATTTCTTTTCACCATTTCTGAATAAAGTGCCGACCATTCTGTAGCGTGTTTATTATCTATACTTCTTTTACCATCCCAAGTAGTATAGATTGGACCGCCAGTAGTAAAGTGAACACATTTAGGATTTATACTTTCAGATGAGTGACTATCTAACCAGTTCCATTCTTGAGGTATAGACCCTATAAGGTTATCTTCATACTCTGCTTCAAGAAAAGCAAACCTATGTAACCAAGCACCATTCTTTGTGTTTACATCATGCACAGTAAAGTCTTTAAATGCTTTATGCCCACAGTTCCACATAACAAAACTAGACCAGTTTTTTCTGCTGTAGTTAGACTGAATACGACCATCCATTTTTAAGCCGCCTTCTGTAATGTGATTATGTTTCACACAACTAACGGCAAACGAAGGATCGCAATACTTCTCAAACAATTCAGATATGTCTGACCTGACAAACATGTCACAGTCCATAAATAAAGCGTACCCTTCAAACTGATTTAAGAAAGGAACAAGAAATCTAGTAAAACTAAATTCAGTTGAGAAGGGTTTACCATCAAAACAATCTACAAATTGATTGTCTTCATTAATATCTTTAGACCTAAAATAAAGTCCTGCTCTACGAAGATTGTTTTGTTTTAGTGGGATAATATCTACAGGATGATTTGTGCTTTTTCTTATGCTGTAGGATAGAACATCGAAATAAGTTTTTTCTTTATCGTCATACCCTACATATATTTTGTATGGTTTATTTAACATTATTTTTATGATAAGGGGTGAGGAAAATACCCCACCCCATATACTACCTATTCTATTGGAATTACTTTTTTATGTTGATCGTCAGCCTTCATTTTTAATTTTACTTTTAGCAGACCGTCTACCATTTCTGCAGCAGCTACAACATAGTTAGGATTTAAAGAGAATGTTCTTTTAAATTTTCTCTTTGAAATATTTTTTACCACGATAGCATCAACAACTTCTTCTGCTAATTCTTTTTTATTATAGAAATCACTAGAAGAAACAGTTAGAAAACCATCTCTTTCTTCTACTGTTATATCTTCTTTAGAATATCCTGCTAAAGCAATTTCTAAAATGTATCCGTCATCTCCATCTTTAGAGATATCATGGAATGGGAATGTGGTTGCATTATCTTTGTGGAAAGACAACATTGGTGAAGAAAGATAATCTTCAAAACCAACACTAAAGTTTCTTAGTAAATCTTTTACATTATCGTTTATAGAGTGTAGTGCATTTTTATTATGAGTTTGTAGTAATTCTATATTCATTTTATTCTCCTATTAAGCGAGATTATATAGCACACATTATGTCATGCTGTAGAAATACTACTATATAAACTAA
>VMHT01116553.1_pt1 | contig 18627 bp, 15 predicted proteins | sample 4693611 | NCBI WGS metagenome assembly VMHT01 (sample SAMN12280063, study PRJNA550983) | marine metagenome | isolation source: seawater sampled from same location over 5 years 0.02-0.2 micron viral filtrate | place: USA: collected off the coast of southern California halfway between the port... ...
CATGGAACGGGGCTAGGGTATATGGAGATTACAATGCAAGTAACTTACGTATATCGTGGCATTGCTTACACAAAATTTGTGAAGTAATAACAGCACGGGGAGCACCTCAGAGTCGGACTCCCCTGCTCTTGGCACAAGCCTCTACGGAGATACCTTATGCCGTCTAGACGGTAGGGATAGACCTACAAAAATCTCGAGAAAATTAGTACTAAGCAATACACAAACAATAAACAATAACCATAACAATGGCACAACAAAATAGTACACTAACTACGAGTCTAACTCGTCCGGGTGCTAATAATGGCGGTACAGACGCCAGAGCACTTTATTTAAAGTTGTTCTCCGGGGAAATGTTCAAAGGATTTCAGCGAAACACAATCGCTAGAGACCTTGTAATGAAAAGAACTCTTCAAAACGGTAAGAGTCTTCAGTTCATTTTCACCGGTAGAACCACAGCCGAGTACCATACACCCGGCAACAGCATACTAGGTAACGGTGACGGTGCACCTCCAGTAGCTGAAAAGACAATTACATGCGATGATTTATTAATCAGTTCAGCATTTGTTTACGAGCTTGACGAAACACTTGCTCACTACGATCTACGTGGTGAAATATCCAAGAAGATTGGATACGCTCTTGCTGAAAAGTATGACAGAAAAATCTTCAGAGCAATCACCAAGGCAGCTAGACAAGCTAGCCCAGTTACAAAGTCTAACTTTGTAGAACCCGGTGGAACACAGATCCGTGTAGGTACAAACGCACAGGCATCTGACGCATACAACGCTACATTCCTTGTAAACGCTTTCTACGATGCAGCTGCTGCACTAGATGAGAAAGGTGTTTCTGGCGAAGGTAGAGTTGCTGTATTGAACCCAAGACAATACTACGAACTAATTCAGGGCGTAGGTGGATCAGGTTCAGGTGCTTATCTAATCAACAGAGATGAGCAAGGTGACGCATTACAGTCAGGTAATGGCATCCTCGAAATCGCAGGCATTAGAATCTACAAGTCAATGAACATTCCTTTCTTTGGCAAGTTTGGTACTAATCTAGGTGGTTCTGCTGGTGCAACAAACCCCGGCGTAGCTGCACCTACAAACACAGGTGACTTCGTTGGAGAAGCTATAGCAGACGAAAGAGCTGGTACAGGAGCTGTTAAGACCGTTAACACATACGGAAACCTTGACAACTTTAATAACAGCTGTGGACTTATCTTCCAGAAGGAAGCTGCTGGCTGTGTTGAAGCAATCGGACCACAAGTACAGGTAACATCTGGAGACATTTCAGTTGTATACCAAGGTGACGTAATTCTAGGTAGACTTGCAATGGGAGCTGATTCACTGAATCCAGCTGCTGCTGTTGAGCTTATCGCTGGAGCTGCGGTATCTAACTCTACAACAACGTTCGAGTAATTTATTTTTTATACGGGGGCTTCGGCTCCCTTTTTTTCTTATGGCTACCACAACTATTGACACCGATACCGAACTATCCGCAGTGAACGCAATACTGGGAGCTATCGGACAATCACCTATATCACAACTTAAAGATCCATCTACTGGAGTTATAGCAAACGCTAACCCAGAAATACAATTTATATATAACTTACTACGTGATGCTAATGTTGACACACAGGCAGAAGGCTGGCACTTTAACAGAGAACGTCATGTAACATTTAGTAAAGATACTACAACTAACAAAATAGCTATATCAAATGACATAGTTAAAATAGATTTACCAGATAACTGGAGCAGAAGACATTATAACTTTGTTAGACGTGGTGGTTATCTATATGATAAAATTACACACACCGATACATTTACTGACATGGGTACAACCATTGAGTTAGATGTTATCAGACTATATAACTATGAAGATCTACCTTCTGTATTTAAAAGATACATAAATTACAGAGCATCAAGAATGGCAGCTACACAGCTTGTAGCTAACCCACAACTTGTAAAGTTACTAGGCTCACAGGAAGCTTTAGCACGTGCAAGTCTTATGGAGTACGAATGTAATCAGGGTAATCATAGCATGATGGGATTCGAAGATGAAACTTCATACCAAACATATCAACCATGGAGAACTCTTAGAAGATAATGGCTTACAAATATGATGAGGATGATGTAGCAGACATTATGACTATGGAAATTAAGTATAATGATCTAGGTCAGATGACTGATTCTAAGGGTAATGTTTTAGGACCAATAAGACCTATACCTCCACATGATCCTAGCAAACCTCCTAAACTTAGAAAACTTAAAAAGAAAAAATAATGGCAGGCATTACACAAACTATCCCAAGCTTTGTTTCTGGGATTTCAGAGCAGCCCGATCACTTAAAATTCCAAGGACAGCTGACAGATATTGTTAATGCGATACCTGATATAACACTTGGATTATATAAAAGACCGGGTGCTAAACGTATAGGAACTACTCCTTTGCCTAATGTGCAGAGTGGTGGTTCTTGGTTTCATTACTTTCGTGATGAGTCAGAAGGATCATACGTAGGTCAAGTAGCAGCTGATGGTCAGGTCAGAGTATGGCGTTGTAGTGATGGTACACAAATGACTACAAGCTATACACACGATGGAGTTAATCATCAGTCTACAGTAACTAATTATCTTGCAACAAGTGAACCAGAAAATTTACAGTTCCTTACTATTAACGACACTACCTTTATTTGTAGTCGTGATAGTTCTAACTCTAATACTTTAATAGGACAGACAGGTACTACAGCTGACAGACCAGAAGCTCACTGTGCTATGATCGAATTAATGAGAACAGAAAACGGTAGGCAGTACGGATTAAATATATTTGATGATACATCTACAGGAAACTTAACTACTATCAAGCGTGCTACTAAAGTAAAAATTACAGGCAACAGCTTTGACGAGTCAGACGGCTCAGGTCATTGCCCCGGTATAGGTACAGAGGTGTATGCTGTTACAGCTGCTGGAAGTTATGATGCTACAAGTAATATAGTACATGTAAAAAACAGCAGTGGTGCAACTATTACATCAGGTAAAACTAACCTAGTATTTCGTGCAACAGCTCTCGGTCAACAAGGTGTCAGCCCTAACTATAGTGCTAGTAGCAATGGACCGGGTGGACAAAACTACAGATGTAGCTATAATTTAGAAGTAACTTTATTACATGGTGGTGAAGGCTGGGATGTTGGTGATGTTATACGAGTCAATCCAGAACATGCTTCTGAAGCAAATAGTTCAGATGGTCAGGCTTATTTAGATATTAGTATAACAGAAATAGAAACTACACAAGTTAAAGCTACATTATCAAGTAACGGTGACGGACTTATTAGACCTACGCCTACGCCTTTTGATGCAGATACAGCAGTTACAGCTGACACTATTTTAGCTGGTATTGTATCACAGTTACCAGCTGGTATATCAGCTAAAGTTATAGGACCGGGTATATATCTTTCCAGCTCCTCTGCATTTAACGTAGAAGTAGCAGAAGAAGATTTAATGAGAGTCTTTCAAAAATCAGTTAATGATGTAACACGTCTGCCTAATCAATGTAGACATGGCTATGTAGTAAAAGTATCTAATGCTAGAATGTCAGATGAAGATGACTACTACCTTAGATTTTCCGGAGAAAATAATTTAGATGGTGCTGGTTCTTGGAGTGAATGTCCAATACCGGGTATTACAGATACGTTGACTAACATGCCGTTAGTTCTACAGCGTACAGCTGCAACTACATTTACGGTTAGACCTTTTACATATCAAACACGTAGAGTAGGAGATAATAATACTAACCCTATGCCTACATTTGTAGGTTCACGTATTAACAAAGTATTGTTTTTCCGTAATAGATTAGCTGTCTTATCTGGTGAAAATGTCATATTATCTAGACCGGGTACGTTAGGAACCCCTGACTTCTTTATTGAATCAGCTCTGACAGTGTCAGCTAGCGACCCTATTGACATATCTGCTGCATCTATGTTTCCATCTGATATATTTGATGGTATAGAAATCAATGCTGGACTACTTGTATTTAGTACAAACCAACAGTTTTTACTGTCTACAGATGACACAGTATTAAATCCAGATACAGCTAAGTTAAGAAGTGTATCTACCTTCAATTATAATAAAGATATACCCCCTATATCACTAGGAACTACAGTATCTTACCTTGATAACTCTGGTAAATTTAGCCGATTAAATGAAATGGCTAACACATCTAGAGAAGGAGAGCCTGATGTTGTAGAAATTAGTAAACTAGTACCTACATTACTACCTAAAGACTTAGATTTATTTACTAATTCCAGAGAAAACTCTCTTATATTAATAGGTAAAACTAACTCTGACACAGTATTTGGCTATAAATATCTAGCTATAGGTGATAAAAGACAGCAGCAAGCATGGTTTAAATGGAAGCTCAACAATCCATTACTGTATCATTTTATTATAAATGACGAGTATTTCTTTGTAGATACAGATAATTTTTTACAAAGCATAAAACTTGTACAAGCTGACAGTGATCCTATTATTACACAAGATGATGTTAATTATCAAATACATTTAGATAATCATACTACTGTTGGTAATGGAAGTTATAGTGCAAGTACAAACTTAACAACCTTTACTAATCAATCAGACTGGATAGATCAAGTTACCACACCAAACTATGCTTTAGCTATAATTGATTTAGATACTAACTCAACTAGATTAGCAAGGTATGCTTTACCTACTGTAATTAACGGAGACGATTTTACAGTCCCCGGAGACTGGACTACAGGTACATTTACTATAGGTTATCTATACGAATACCTTGTTAAGTTTCCTAGAATTTATCCCAAAAAAGTACAGGGAGAAAAATCTTTTGCTGATGTTAACTCGTCACTTATTGTACACAGACTTAAGTTACATTTTGGTAAGATAGGTCTATACGAAACGACGTTAACACGCATAGGAAAAGATGACTATACAGAGATATATGAATCATCATTGTTAGATGAGTATGAGGTATCGGATGCACCATATTTAGAAGAGTATATCAAAACTATACCTGTTTACGAAAAGAATAAAAACGTAGATATTGTACTTAAATCAAGTCACCCAGCTCCAGCTACCCTAAGAGCTATGGCATGGGAAGGTGACTACTCACCATTATTTTACAAACGTGCCTAATTACATACACCCAATCACAACTGAGGCTGCCATTAAGGTGGCCTCCAACCTACGTCCAGACGACCTCAGAGAGGTGACAGAGGGTCACGGGTTAGATCCTATGATCTTCTTACCTATGGCTGCTCAGGAAGGCTCTGCTGTGTATTTCACAGTACCAGACGGCAAGACTGCCGGACTAGCCGGAGTAGGAGAAGGCGGAGTAATCTGGATGTTATGTACACCAGAGATAGAACGCTATCCCATTACATTTGCGAGAGAAGCCAAACGGTATGTCGATAGCCGTGAAGAGCCACTCTTGTGGAACATAGTAGACTGTAGAAATACAGTACATTTAAAACTGTTAAAGTTTTTAGGTTTTAAGTTCCTACGTAAAGTCAGGAATGGACCATATAATTTAGAATTTATAGAATTTTGCCGTGTGCGTAGATGCTAATGCCGCAGCTAGAAATGCTGCGAAACAACGATGGATGGAGAAGGATGCTAAGTATCGTTCAGAGTCCCTAAAATTTTGGAACAGAGAAACTTCTGCTGTTCGTGGTATGCAACGTGCTGCCACAGGTTATAGTCGAGCTATTAGTAATGACTACCAGCGAGCCTTGTATGTACAGGGTCAAGCTAGGAAAGCTTACCAAGCAGGCTTTATAAAATATCAACAAACAAAAGGCTCAGTCAATGAAGGTGGTCGAGATAGACGATCCGTAAAGAAAGGATTAGTTGCTCTAACCAGAGCTAGAGGACAGCTAGATAATGCTGTACAGAAAGAGTTTGGAGTACAGATGCAGAGACGTTATCGAGCAAGATTAGCTCAGATGCAGAACTTCCAAGCTAAAACAAGAGAATCACTCGGTATACGACCAGAGTATGGTGCTCCAGTTATGATGCCTCCATCTGATAGACTCAGTGGTGCATTAAGTATTGCAAGTACTGTAGTTAGTATTGCAAGTGGATTGGGAGGTTTAGGTATGTTTAGTAGTAGTGCTAGTGCTGGTTTAAATACTACAGCTAGCCTTTCTAGTATAGGAGCTGGTGCTCAAGGACTTGCCGGAATTAACGCTTTATCACCAGTTACAGCTGGAGGTGGTATATTAGGATTAGACGCTGGCTTTGACGGATTATTTAATTCAATAGTATCATGACACAATCTTATTTTGAATATCTAGGAAGACAGGAAGCTGCTCCCTTTACTAACGAAAAGTTAGACTATGAAAAAACAGAACCTGATCTAACTAAACAAGTCAATGCACAGATTGACAAAAATATACAAGACCGTAAAGAGTTTTTTGCAGCAGAAATAGAACGCTACAATAAAACTGTAGCTGGTAAAACTGCTAAAAATTTGACAGGTCTTTACAATCTTACTGTTACTGGTAAAGCTTATCTAGCAAAACGTCAAGAGTATGCAGAAGATAGAAAGGCTTTTGACGAATTACAAGATATTTACAACGATCCTGAGAAACGTGGGACTTATGCTACTGTTGAAAAAAACATTGAACAAGTAGAAGGTGAGCTTAGAAATGACGAAGATGTAGCAATAGCTAGAATCGAAACTACTGGTAAAGATCCAGAAACTAATGAAGTTGTCTCAGGTACACAGTTATTAGATTTTAAAAAGACTATAGCAGCTGAAGAGTTTTTAAATGGTAGACACGCATCAAAAAGCATGTCAACCTACTGGCCTATATATTTAGGCATAGCTAAAGAAAGCTTGACTTACAATAATAAGTTATATGCTGACTTAACATTTTCAGGAAAGCAACAGTGGATGAAAGTTGCAGGGGCTAACTTTGTAGCTATGTTTGCTAAAGCTAATCCTAAAATGACGGAAAGTCAAGTCATTAATAACTTTATGCCTAACTTTGATAAAACCTCAAAGTCATGGGCTGGACAGTCTTACGATGTAGAAAATAAAGCTGTTAACAGCTTACGTTCTAATACATCTACTCAAAACTATTTTAATGCTATTAAAGTAGCAGCTGAATCATATAACAATCCTAATATTAAGTCTAGCACTATTAGCAGTGTTTATAGTAAAGCTGGTTTTATACAAAATAAAATAGAAATACTTAAGGCTACTGGCGATCCTAACCCAGCTCAAACAGCTAACACAATGTGGACTAATATGATTCTTGAAGGTATTAAACAAGATCAGTTTACTGAACAAGATATAGAATATTTATTATATCAAGATAAGTTTGTAGCTGCACAACATAAGGGCACTGGTAAGTTATCTAATTACTACGATATACAACCTAAAAATGCTAACAGAATAGCACAGGCTTTTATAGAACAAAATACAAAAAACAACAGAGCTTCAGAACAGAAAAGAATTGATGATCTAAAGAAAAGACTTTTAGATGGGCAAGAAGTTCCAAGAGATATACTGACTACATTTAGTAATGAAGATCTAAGAACTCAAGCAGAGGAAGCGTTAGCAGCTGGTGAAGTATCTGAATTTAACAGACCAGAGTTTAAATTAGTTTCTGGTTTATTTGAAGGTTTATCTTTAGAAAGAGCTAAAACGATAGCTGGTTTAAATGGTGATCCTAAGTTAATACAGGATGATGCTTGGAGACTTACTACATCTAAAAGTGTATACGATCAAGCTGGTGATTACTTTAAAAAAAGATACCAGTATTACTATAATCAAAGTGGTGACAGAGATTCTGCACTACAAAAAGCACAGAAAGATACAACTGATGCTATGGGTAATGGGGACTTTGACAATGTGTTAAGTGATATAATTGAAGATACTAAAATTGCAAAAGCTCAAAAATTAGTACAGTTATATAGAGACAGTAATGGAACAGCTATAAATTCTGGTACTTTACTAGAAGGTGAAGAAGATCCTGTGCTAAATGCTGAAGGTTATTTTAATGGTACAGAAGATAAACTAGATCATACATGGACTTTACTAGCTAGAGGATTTCCAAACAAAGGTCCGCTAAAGCTAGCACATGATAGATTAGTTAAACTTGGTAGGATTAAACCTATACCAGCATTAATGTATAATCCAGATGTTAAGGTATTAGATAGCCCATTGTTAAATCATAAAAACAATGCTACTAAAACTATAATAGCAGCTGAAGATGGTCTAACTAATAGTGAAAACTATAACGAAATGTTAGGTGCTTTAGAAACACCCAATCAAGTAAAAAATGGTGGCATAGATGCTATTAAGGGTCCAGACGGGAACTACGTTACAGAGTTACCATTAGGTAAACCTTTATCTCAACACACTATACAAGAAGTATTTGAGTTAGTTCAAGATGGCTACACAAATATTGGTTTATATGATATGACTCCTACTGCACTAACACAAGTGTTTAGTTCTAACATAGGACTCATTGACTTTACTAAACCATTTGATCAGGTAGCTCAATCTAAGTTACTTATGAGTAGACTGCACCACAAAGCAAACAATCAGCACCTATTTGGTAATGCTGACACATCATACAGAAGATTGATGCCTTTTACAGAAGAGCAGATTGAAAAGTATGAATCATTAATTGATGAAATACCACCATTTATGAGATTAAACACACTTTACGGTCCAGCTGCTAAGGAAGCTATTGACCTAAACTTATAACTATGGAAGAATTTAATGTAGAATATGATCCTACGGGATTTACTTCTCCAGAAGAAATACAAAAACAGCTTGAAGAAGATTCTATTAAACAAGATAAAATTAATCAAGCTCAACAACTAGCTGTTCAAGAAGAAGAACAGAAAGAACAAGAACAAATAGATCCTAGAGTAACTAATAATAAGTGGGGGCTAAAAGCTTTTGCTAAAGAAGGGCAGTCTATTTTAACTGGTGGTATACAAGATACTATTTCTTCCAGCACTACATTTGCAGAACGTACATTTGACGCTGTAAGTGGCCAGATGCAAAAAGAAAAAGAAGAGCAAGGTTACTATAGACCAGACTGGGATCCATTTGTAGATGAAGATGACCCTATCATAACTAAAACATGGTGGGGTAAATTACTGAGAGGTACTGTACACTTTGGTAGCATGGCTGCCGGTATTGTATTATCAGCTAAAGGATTAGCCGCAGCTGGTGTACCTTTATTAGGTGTAGCTTCAGCTAAGATGTTAGGACTTGGAAGCATTACCAGAGCTATGGCTATTGGTAGTGTATCTGACTTAATATCAAAAGAATCAGACGGACACAATGCTCTAGGTGCTTTAACTAAACAGTATGGTTGGATGGATACACCACTAACTACAAAAGATACTGACCATCCTATGATGATGAAGTTTAAAAACATTGTTGAAGGTATGGGTATAGGCTTAATATTTGACGGAGCAGCACAGTTAATAGGCGGTGGTAGTAGTGCAGTTAAAAGACAGATCATACAGCGTAACGCTAGTATAGAAGGTCAGACAACTACAGCTGCACTTGCACAGATCCGTAAAGGTGACGCTCAGTTCCGTGCTGAAAAGAACGCACCTATAGCTCAAAGGCATCAAGGTGCTCATACATCAGAGGTTGACGTAGGTCAAGCTAGAGATCAGCTAAAGCGTACACGTACTGACTGGGGATCTGAAGACGGATCTACAGGTGGTGTTACAACTAACGTAGAACGTGAACGTATAGCAAGAGAAGGTGGTACAACCGACGAGGTAGTCGAACGTACACTTCGAGGTCTAATGAGCGATGAAAAGTTTAAAAAAGAAATGGAGTTTGTAAAAAGCGACAGAAAAGCTTTAGCAGACGTGTGGCGTGATGCAATAGAATCTTACATGAAGATTACTGACGGTAGAGAAGTAGTAGATATGTCCCCAGAGGAGTATTTAACTGATCTATTTGAGAAGCAGAAAGCTAGCATACCATTAGGAGACAAAACATTTGAAACTTGGTCTGCTGAAACAGTAGTTACAGCTGACTTAGTAGTTGGATCTTTGCTTAAAAAGCTTAGAGATACAGGTATAGCTGGTAGAGAACTAGCAGATTACGTGTCATTAGATGACATTGACGGACCAGCAAAGCAAATAATAGATACTATGTTAACTGCTTTGACACAAACTAAAAAATCTAGGTTTGTAGCATCTGATTATTTTAGATCATTTGGTGCAGGCAAAACTAGACAGCAAGTAGATGATGCAGTTAATCAAGCTGTCGCATCTGATATGCAAGATGTTAAGGATTCTATATTTTCTATTCTTAAAATAGCTAAAGATGATGCAGATGACAACCTATTAAATGCGTTGTTTGAAGCCTTTTCTATGATGAAGAATGTAAATAATCTAGATGACTTTGATAACTGGGCAAGAACTATACTAAAAGGTGGACAGATAGGCGGCGAAGGACCACAACGTACTGGTGCTTTGATACGTAGTTTACAAGAAATGATAAGTCACAGTGTATTAAGTGGACCTAAAACACCACTTCGAGCATTGTTAGGTACAGGTAGTGCAACATTCTTGCGTCCTATTTCTACATTTATTGGAGCTACTATGCGTTTTCCATTTACTGGAGATGCGTCTACCGTACGTAGTAGTCTTGCGTCAATGAATGGTATGATGGAAGCTATACCAGAAGCGTTTGATTTGTTTTTTACCAAGTTAAATGGCTACTGGAGTGGTGATATATCTACAATTAAAACTAGATTTATCGAGTTTACTAAAGGTGATGCTAACTGGGAAGTTATGCGTAGATGGGCAGAAGATAGTGGTAGAGCATCTAAAGAAGATCGTGCTATATTTGCTATGACTAACATGATACGTGGTATAAATAACAATAATCTTTTTACTTACTCTACTAAGATAATGGCAGCGACTGACGATGCTTTTACATTCTTACTAGGTAGAGCTAAGATGAGAGAAAAAGCTATGCGTCGTGTACTAGAACTAGAAGGCTCTGGTGTACAGTTACCACAGATCAACGGTAATATTATGAAAGCATATCAAGATGATTTCTATGCAGAAATATTTGATGCTAATGGTAATATTAAAGATGATGCAACTATGTTTGCAAAGAAAGAGGTAACACTAACACAAGACTTGACTGGCTTTGCTAAAGGTCTTAACGATGTTATGACATCAAATCCTTTTGTTAGACCTTTCTTTTTATTTGCTAGAACTGGTGTAAACGGACTTGCACTAACTGGTAAGCATACCCCCGGTTTTAACTTTCTTGTAAAAGAGTTTAATGATATAGCTTTTGCTGGACCTAAAGATATACCTAACCTTAAAAAGTATGGTATTAACACGGTAGAAGAATTACAAAACGCTAAGGCATTACAAACAGGTAGATTTGCAATAGGCTCTGCTGTAACCTTTATGGGTGTACAAGCATGGATGTCAGGTAGACTTACTGGTGATGGACCTACAGATAGGCAGCAACGTCAAGGTTGGATAGATGGCGGTTACTTACCCGGAACTATAGAAGTTGGTGGTGTAAGACTAGATTATGAGGACTTTGAACCTTTTGGTCTAGTACTAAAAACTATAGCTAACGTAGGTGATGCTAGTATTCTGATGGGTGAAGAGTGGTCAGAAAAAGAACTACAAAAGATTTCTCTAGTGGTAGCTCAGGCTGTATCAGGTAAATCTTATATGTCAGGACTTCAACAGCTAGTTGATTTAGTAGCTGGTCGCCCCGGTCAGGCAGAACGTATTGTAGCTAGTGTTACTAATAATACAATACCTCTTGCAGCTTTACGTAATGAACTAGGTAAACTACTCAGTCCACATATGCGTGAAATTAATTCTGGTGTATTTCAGTCTTGGCAAAACCGTAACTTGGCTACTGAAATTTTACCCGGTATCGAAGGTCTACCTATTAAGTATGATATGCTAAACGGTAAACCATTAAGAAAACATGACTTCATGACTCGTGCATTTAACATGATTAGTCCTATTCAATTAAACATGGACCAAAGTGCTGGTAGACAATTCTTGTTTGACAGTGGGTATGACCTTAGAATCAGTACATTTTATGCACCTGATGGTACTAACCTAACTGACGATGCAGGGATTAGATCTCAATTTCAACAAGCTATAGGTAAATATAATCTAGAAGCACAACTAGAAAAGCTATCTGAAGATCCAGAAATGATTGCATCTATGAAGTTAATGAGAAAAGATATTCGTGCTGGTAATCGTGCAGAATACAATGCTAGAGATTATAAACACAATATTGTAATTGACAGACTGTTTAAAGAAGTTAGAAGATTAGCTTGGAATGATATTAAATACAGACAAGACATCTTAGCTTTAACTCAAGAGCAGAAACAGAAAAAACTACAACAAGAATATAAAACTAGAGAATCAAACAACCTTCTTTCAATGTATAAGTAATGGCAACAACTTTCGTAGATTACACAGGAGACGGAAACGCTACGAAGTCGTTTTCCTTTCCTTCCATAAAAGAAGCTGATATTAAAGTTGATGTAGATGGTGTCATAAAGACATCAGGCTCACACTATAATATAACAAGCTACACAACCACCGGCGGCGGTAATGTTGTTTTTACATCAGGCAACATACCAGTAAGCCCAGCTGCAATACGTATCTTTCGTGATACAGACGTAGACAGTGCTAAGGCAACTTTTACAGCAGGGTCATCAGTTAAGGCAGGCGATCTTAACAACAACAATACGCAGTTATTATATGCTGCACAAGAAGAACAGAATCAAACAATATTATCATCTGACCTGAAAGATGCAGCTATAACTACAGCTAAAATAAAAGACGCAGCAGTTACTACCGCTAAAATAACAGATGCTAATGTAACAACAGCTAAGATAGCTGACAATGCTGTGACAATGGCAAAGCTAGCTGGAGGTGCTTTACCTACAGATATTACTGTAGCAAGTGCTAACATTACAGATCTTAGTGTTGCCACAGCTGACCTAGCAAACGATGCAGTTACAGGAGCAAAAATAGCAGATGACTCTATTAATTCAGAGCACTATGTTGACGGATCTATTGATACTGCTCATATAGCAGACAGTCAAATTACCGCAGCAAAAATAGCGAGCACAACTATTACAGACGGCAAACTAGCATCTAACTCTGTTACATCATCTAAAATTACAGATGCAAACGTAACAACAGCTAAGATTGCAGACGATGCAATTACTATAGGTAAGATAGGTTGCGAGCAAACTACAATAACTAACAGTGACTCACACGTACCAACATCTGGTGCTGTTGTAGATTATGTAGCTGCACAACTAGAACCATTTGGTGGGTTTGAAGCTATAGCTAACGAAGTATCATTTCCTAATACACAACCAGTATCTGGTGTTGCTATTTCTATAGCAGACGCAGCTGGTATTGTAGTAAGTGGTAGTGGTAGTAGTACAACAGGTAGAACCGTAGGTGGATCTACAGTAACTATAAACGGCATACCATCTAACTTTCACAGTTCTACTGTAGCAGCTGGTATACGTTTTATTGTAACATCAACTGGTTCTGGACAGGTATATAACTATCATAAAGCTACACTTGCAGAAAGTGATCTTGTCAGCCTTAGTGGAGATATTAATGACTTCTCAGAAAGATATAGAGTTGGGTCGTCGAACCCTACAAGTTCTCTTGATAGCGGTGATTTATTCTTTAATACTGGCACAGGCAAACTTCTCGTATATAATGGAACATCTAGTGCTTGGGAAGAAACTCAAACAATAGGTAACTTTTTTATAAACACAATATCTAGTTCATCAGGAACTGGTGGAGGCAGTGCAACATTTAATGGATCAGCTTATAGATTTACACTTAGCAACGCAGGCACTTTTGCACAGCAAATGCTTGTTTCTATCAATGGAGTCGTTCAAAAACCTAACACAGGTACAAGCCAACCCAGCGAAGGATTTGCTCTCGACGGTGGCGATATTATCTTTTCTGCCGCCCCTGTTAATGGTGTTGACTTCTTTATTATCACCATCGGAGCCTCAGTAAGTATTGGTACACCAAGTGATAGTACAGTAACAGCTGCTAAACTTGCAAGTGGTGCAGTTACAACAGCAAAGATAGCAGATAACGGAGTCACACAAGCTAAAATTGCAGACGATGCAGTTGGTGCAGATCAACTAGCTAGTAGTGCAGTAGTAACAGCTTCTATCGTAAATGCAAATGTAACTACAGCAAAAATAGCTGACGACGCAGTGACTGCGGATAAGCTCGCTAACACGTCTGTAACCGCTGCAAGCTATGGTTCAGCCACAGCAATTCCAGCGATTACTGTAGACGCTCAGGGACGTATTACAGCAGCATCTACAAACTCTATCAACACTTCTACTATACCAGTAGCAGATGAGTCATCAGACACAACTTGTTTTCCTGTATTTGTTACAGCAGCAAGTGGAGACCTAGCACCTAAGAGTGGTAGTAATCTGACCTTTAACTCTGCAACAGGAGCTTTAGGTGCAACATCCTACACAGGTGATGGTAGTAGTTTAACAGGTGTAGCTTCAGCAGTAGCTGATGGATGTATCTATGAGAACTCACAGACTATATCTAACAACTACACAATTTCAACAAACAAAAACGCTCTTAGTGCTGGGCCGATCACTATAGCAAATGGCGTTACACTGACAGTACCTAGTGGTAGTGTTTACACAATAGTATAATTATGGCAATACAAATTAATGGTAATGGTACTATCACAGGAATTTCTGTTGGTGGTTTACCCAACGGTATAGTAGATACCGACATGATAGCTAGTAATGCAGTTACACCAGCTAAATCTACAATTCAAGGTGGTAAAGTTTTACAATTTAAACAAGCATCGGCTAATAGTGGAGATTTTTCTACAGCCAGTCAGGATGGTGAAGGTGCAGATGTAGGAGGAATGAGTCAGAGTATTACTCTAACATCAAGCTCAAATAAAGTTTTAGTTATGCTTAGTCTTAACCCATATATAGGTGGGTCGGGAGCTGGTAGATGTGCTTTAAAACTTTTTAGAGATACCACTATGATTTATGAAGAAACATATGCAAACCTTCGTGAGTCTGATGGTACTTGTAAAGCAACCAGAAGTTCTCATGTATATTTAGATAACCCTGCTGACACAAACTCGCATACTTATAGAGTGGCTTTGAAAAGAGAATCGGGTTCTAATACAATTTGGTTGTTTAATGAGGGAGCCAACGCTCATACTCTAACTTTAATGGAGGTTGACGCATCATGAGTATAAAATTAAAACATTCGGGTGGTAACAGCGTATCGCTTAACCCACCTACATCCGCACCTACATCTAGTGAAGTAGCTTTTAAGTTACCTACATCAGATGGTAGTGCTGGTCAACTATTAACGACAGATGGATCTGGAAATTTAAGTTGGAAAACACCTAGTAAAATTCTTCAAGTAGTAAGTATTACTAAAACAGATGTTTCAACTATTGCTACATCTGGTGATACATTCTTTAATTATGATGATGCAAGTTTAAAAGTTACACTTACACCAAGTAGTGCTTCAAATAAAATTTTAATTATTGGTGATGTCTGCGTTTCTAGCAATACAAACGTAGGTGCAATGTTTGTAAGATTTCATAAAAATGGTTCAGTTTTAACAGCGTCGGTAGGTGATGCAAGTGGTAATAGAGGAAGGATGGCTAGTGCTGCACTTCAACACAGTAATAATTATCCAACTTTTCACTCTTTAAGTTTTCTTGATACTGCTGGAGATACTAACTCACGATATTATAATTTTGGTATTGCACAAAATGCTGGTAGTACAAGAAATGTTCAATTTAATAACTCATACACTTCCTCAGATTCATTTGGATATGGTCTATACTCAAGCACAATTACAGCAATGGAGATAGAAGCATGAGTAGAATATTAGTCGATCAAGTACGATCAAACAGTGCGTCAGGAGACGCTATAACATTAGATGGCAGCGGTAAGTGTGCTATCAATGCAACAACAATTAACAGCTTAACCTTTCCTTCATCCGATGGAACATCTAACCAAGTTGTAAAGACTGATGGTTCTGGTGCATTATCATTTACAGATTTACCGGCTGAAAGTGCAGCAGGCTCGGTTTATGATACATTTCACGGACAAGGATTTAGTAATACTAGCGGTAACGGTTATATAACCTCTGGTTGGGGAAAACCCGGTGGTCCGGGGGGAAGTTGGGCAAATGGTCCTAGCGGAAAACTAATAACAGAATCATCTGGAATATTTAGTTTTCCTTCTACAGGAATATATTATATTTCTTATTGTTTAAAGTTTTCAGGTCAAAATTTAAACATGAGAATCGGTGGAAATAGAATATATGGAACTAATAGTAACGCAAACCCACCGATACATCAAATAGCAGAAGGGCAGTGCAATATAAACTCTTTTAGTGGAACCAGTAATGGTTATGGTTGGGCAGCAGCTACTTGCGAAGCTATTGTAAAAGTAACAAATACAACTAACGACAAAGTAGCATTTTGGTGGCAGTCTTCTGAAGCTTCAAATATCGGAGCCGGTGACGGTAATATGGTTGTTTTTGTTAAATTAGCGGATCTATAACTATGGACATAAACACAGGAAGACCTAATCATATTGACGATTATGTCCGTACTATTAAAAGCGGACAATGGTTTGGATGGTATGAAGGCGGAACAAAGGAAGGAGCATGGTGTGATGAAACTAAAATGACCTATGCTAATTTAACAATTTTAGATGGTAGTACAAAACCTTCTGAAGCTGAAATAAATGCCGGATTAAAAGCAATGCAAGATGCTTTTGATGCACAAGACTATGCAAGAAATAGAGCAGCCAAATACCCTAGTGTGGTCGATCAGCTAGATGACATCTACCATAATGGTATAGATGCTTGGAAAGCTACCATTAAAGCAACCAAAGACAAATATCCTAAACCATAATGGCATTAACACAAGTAAGCACCGGCGGTATAAAAGACGGTCAGGTGCATACAGCTGATCTGGCAGATGCTCAGATTACAGCTAGTAAACTACATGCCGATGCTCTAGACATCACTTATACACTAGGAGCAAGCGGTTCAGACCACTATACATTTACAGGAGAGGGCTTGACCGGGGCGGTCAACGACCCTACCTTGTATTTGACACGTGGTAAAACATATAACTTTGTAAACGGTAACTCCTCTGGAGCACATCCGTTTCGTATACAGAGTGTAGCCGGAGCTGGAGGCTCAGAGTACAACACAGGCGTAACAAATAACGCCGGAGCTGGAGGCTCTACAATAATATTTGAAGTACCACATGATGCACCAGATGTTCTATATTATATATGTACATCACATGCAACCATGAATGGTATATTTTATATCACAGGTGCATTAGCTGACGGTGGTGTGACTACAGCTAAAATAGCAGCAGACGCAGTTACAGGAGCTAAAATAGCAGATGATGCTGTGGATTCTGAACACTTTGTAGATGGTAGTATAGATACAGCTCACATAGCTGACGATGCAGTTACTGACGCTAAGTTAGCTAACTCTATTAACTCAGCTATAGCAGCTAATACAGCAAAAGATCTTTCAGCATTAAGTGCAACTAATCTTACGGCAGGGACAATTCCAGATGCAAGATTTCCAGCTACATTGCCTGCTGTTAGTGGTGCAAATTTAACAGGTATATCTGCATTTGTTTCTGGTATGATACTTATTTGGTCAGGTGCAGAAAACGCTATACCTTCTGGTTGGGTTATATGTGATGGTAATAATAGTACGCCTAATTTACGAGCTAGATTTGTAATGGGTGGAGGAACTGGTAGTGGATATGCTATTAATGATACAGGTGGTGCAGCTTCAGTAACTTTAACTACTAACCAAATGCCTGCACACACCCACACAGCAACTACAAAAGGTAGTTCTGGAAGTCACTCTTGGACTCAATTTGGTCCGGGTAGAAACGATTGGAACTACCCCGGTGAAAACACCCGAGGATCGGCAACTACACATAGTACTGGTGGTGGTACTTCACACGAAAACAGACCTCCTTACTATGTTCTTTGTTATATAATGAAGACTTAATGGAAGTACCCACCATTGACATACCAGTATTTGAAGTAGACACAGTAGATATACCTTTACCTAAAGCTGAAGTGCCTTACTATGTACCTATGGTTGTACCTCCGAGTGATCTTAGAGAACCAGAGGATACTAAACCAGTACAGACAGAGACACCTCCAGCTCCAAAACTAAACTTACCACCCTTACCACCTATACCTATACCACCGGCTGATATATTAGTTACCACAACTGTGGCAGCTGTTACAGCAGTAGCAGCTACAACTGTAGCACAGCCGATTATAGAACAAATTAAAAAAAGATTACAGAAGTTCCTACAAGGTAAAATAAATAAATGGAAACAAAACCGCCAGAAAAGAAAGGAATCTTCACCAAGCTCAAAGAAAATGTAGATGACCATGATGAACAGATGCAAGTACTAGGTGCAGCGGTGCGTCTAGGTGTTGTAATCTGGTCAGGGTTTATCATCACATTAAGCTATGTTGAGCTGCCAATGGTCAAAAAGTCAGCTA
>VMHT01043373.1_pt1 | contig 18625 bp, 12 predicted proteins | sample 4693611 | NCBI WGS metagenome assembly VMHT01 (sample SAMN12280063, study PRJNA550983) | marine metagenome | isolation source: seawater sampled from same location over 5 years 0.02-0.2 micron viral filtrate | place: USA: collected off the coast of southern California halfway between the port... ...
GTAATGGGGTCATGCTCGGCCTTTACGTGCTCGGTTTTTAGATGCTTTTTCAAGGAATGTTTTACCATTCTTTTTGTGTGATACATCTTTACCGTCACCATTGCCATAGGTTCCCCGTTTTCTGTTTTCTTTGTTGAGTTCAGATCGTTTACGGATCTGTAGTTTTGAACCGTCATACCGTTTTTGATATGACTTATAGTTACCGTTGGCGTACTTAGCGCCCTTGTACTTAGACGTGCGAGCCATGTAGCCTCCGTTGTACAAGCTCAGGGTTTACTTGAGGCATCACAGCTGCCAGTTTAGACAGTGGACTACCTTCCATAGCGACACCACTGATGTCGTTAGTTTTTAGCCAATCGCAAGCTGCTTTTAGATCTGCAGTAGAAGCCTCACCCGATTTAATACGGGCAAGGAACTCCTTAGTGACAAGATTATGCAGCTCGTTAAACTGATCTTCAGTCGCTTTTTTCTTTGTCATTTACTGCTACAATTGGTACTACGTCATGACATAGAACTTCCACACGAGAACCAGGTCTAAACATAAACCCAGTTTTCATAATTTCCGTACATTTAAGAGCACGGACAAGTTCGTAATCAAGGCGCATTTTTTCTTCGTGTTTTTTAGCTATACTTTTACATAGCTCAATCATCCCACCATCCAAAGGTACACTAAAATTAAGCTGTGCACCCCAGTTGTTACTCCTAACATAACCAGAAGTTTCATAAGGAATGGTGTCATTACCCATGTAAAACGGGCTAAATTGCATCGTAATGCCATTACAGCTGCTATTAGATGCGAAGTATTGCCGTGATGGTGCCCCATTGTTTTGGAATTGTACGGCTTGATTTGTTACATTACCCGTAGCAGCAGCCACGGGATTAGAACTATTTTGTACTGTAGGATCTTCAGCTGCAAGCGCTGGGCTTACTGAGAGAAGACAGACAGCGAGGTAGTGGTGGATGTTGATTCGATGAGTTCTTCGATTACGATGTTTTCCACGACCCCTGCATCTCGAATCACAGTCTCCAGTTGAAACTGTTCGCCCGCGTTGGTCACTGAATAAGTTGTAGAATCGCTCAAGATATCCCCACTTGGGGTTACGTTGGTTCCAGACCATGATTTGTAATCACCACCATAGATGTTTGTTTCAATCGTACGATCGATGTCCACAGTGGTAGTCGTGGTGGATTGCATACTACCCTGAGTAAAATTAGGTGTAACTTGTTGAGCTGCTGCTGGTGAGGCTAAAAACAAAAGGATAAGAAGTTTTTTCATGGTTCTTTTTTCTTAGAATCGTCAGGTTTACTATTTCTGTTATTAGAAGTGTTAAGACCAAAAGTTGCAAGCGCCCCAGTAAACACAGAGGCTACAAAAGTTATGTCACCACCACTTTGACCTTTTTTAATCATAGGGATGTCAACATAATTAAGAGTAATAATAAAACCACTCCATACAACAACACCTAGTCGAACAAAAGTTCCAAGAATTTCAATATCTTTCTCGGCATGTTCTTTCACTTTTTTTAAGAAGGTTTCTTTTTTTTCTTCTTTGTTAACTTGCTCCATGCTTGTTTAAGTAGAGGCTTAATTACTGACACTAGATGTTTAAAAATAGATGTAGCTGTAAGGGTAGCAGCAACAGAAATAACTGCTGTTGTTGTTGCAGCTGTCATGATTTCAGTTGATGGCATTGGGACTTCTATGTCCGTAAATGGTACATCAATTATTTGAACCTCTTTTGCTTGAGGTGTTTTTGTTTTGTCTGGCGCTTTATCCGCATTCTCTCCTTTAATTCCTGGTGGAGGGCGCAGGTCGCTAGGAGGGACTACAAGGGGCTTGTAATTAGGTATCTGAGCCCTTGGTATCTCTAGTATCGGTGCACCCAACACAGGCGCTTCTGGAAGCGTTAGAGAAGGGAATGACGGAGGATTACTCCAGGGGTCCACCGAACAGTCCGCGTTCGATAAACTTTACTGCCTGATCATCGACAGTGTTGTCGGTTTGTTCAGCCAGTTTTTTAAGCAAGTCAACAATCAATCGTTTGACTTTTTCAGAGTTAATAAATTTAAAAAGAATTGGACGGATAAGGGTGATCATAATAGTTATTTGATAAGTAGTTTGGTGGCTGCAACGGCGGTACCAGCTTCGACTGATGGGGTATCAGCAGTGGAACCTAAATTCCCATTTGACTGAACATAATAAGTAATACCAGGAGTAAGTCCAGATTGAGCATCATCCACAGAACCAACAACTTGAATTGTTGCCGTCGCTCCATTTGAATAAGCTGCATCTGAAATGCCAATATAGTTTGTTGCTGTTAAATTTGTATTTGAATATTGAACTGAAGTCATAAAAGACTCAAGATCGCCACTATCAGAATCGACATATGAAGTCACAATTTGTTTTGTATCAGGATCATAAGTACCAAATGTATGATAACTTTGTCCTTTTCCAGTATTTACCGCAGCAGCATCAAAATCAATATTGGAACCTGTGCTCTTATAATATGCCATTCTATAATACACATTTCCACTATAACTATAACTTACCATCACTTTTTTTCCAATTGTATGATAAATCGGTATATTTATATATTGTGCGTTATCATTAGATACAACTTCTGCTGTTCCAACGGTAACTGATGTACCACTTACTGTTAGAAAACGTACTTCTACTCCATTAGAAGACCTATACTGAATTAATATTTTTTGTTGGTCTTCAAAATAAACCATGCGAGGATCACCACCCCAAGCGCCTGTCGATAGGTCCACTTCACTTCCAAAAGAAATTGATGTTCCGCTTACAGTACCTACATAAAGTTTAATTTCGTTGCCGTCATCATTATCTTTAAGACATATAACAACTTTACCGGTGCTTGGATCGAATACTATGTGCAGCTCGTCGCTGGTGGTATTAGAAACAACAACTGGAGTTCCAAAACTAATTGAAGTACCACTTACTGTTCCTACGACAGCAGTTACTCTGTTACTATTACCACCATCTCTGTATGCATATACAACCTTATTATTTGTTGAATCAAAACAAGCACGAATATCATTAGTATAAGCACTTTCAAAAACAGTTCCACTACCCCAAGAGATACTACCTCCTCCTGATGCTATGGTTCCTACTTTAGCAGTGCCATATTGATTATTATTATTGTCTCTATATCCAACAACCATTTTATTAGAATTGGTATCATAAACTAATCTTGGAGTCCAACCATCATTCCCAACATTAGCTTGTGAAGTCCAGGTTATAGTTTGATTAGCACCAACAGTTCCGATCCTATAATTTAATATATCCGAGTTTTCAGTGTTAGTATAAGCAACAACTACTTTGTCATTGACTGGATCATAGCTTACACCATGTCCATTACTTGCGTTGATCCCATCAGTTTCAACAACTATGCTATTACCAATAGACGTTGTTGCAGATTCACCGGTAACCGCCGCTACTTGACCATTACTTTGAATGATAACCGCATCACCATTTGCAATCGCGCCGCTAGCAGTAGCTTCAAACGTAGGGCTACTACTAACATCACCCCAGGTTGGAGAAGCAGACGCACCGCCGCTCATTAATACCTGACCAGTTGTGCCGTAGTTAGCACCAGCAATACCTACTTGACCAGCAGGGCCAACACGAAGGCGTTCAGAACCTTCGGTTGTTGCTTTGATATGTCCGTCGCTACCGGTGTCAACAGCTTCGACCTCTGTGTTTCCTTCAATAATCTTGTCAGCATCAACAGGTGTACCGCTAGAAGCAGCAGTGACGCGACCTTGCGCGTCTACTGTTACTGAACTCAAGGTATAGCTTCCAGCAGTAACACCAGTGTTATTTAGTTTATCTGCGGTGATTGCGTCGTCCGCAACTTTTACAGTCGAAATACTTCCGTCAGCAAGGTCAGCCGTACTGACTGACCCATCTTTTATCCCTGACGTGGATACTTGTGTTAGTGCCATTGATTAACCTTTAATAATAAGTTTGGTAGCGGATGCCGCAATGCCTGCAGCGACTTCAATTTCATCAGGGGTTACATGCAGTGACCCATCATAATGAACGTAATACCGTTTGCCAGTAGTTAATCCTGATTGAGCATCATCTACGGAACCTGCAACTTGAATGGTTGCTGTAGCTGAATCAGAATACGCTGCGTCAGCAACACCAATGTAATTAGTGTCTGTTAAGTTTGTAGATGTACCTTCAACTCTTATAACTTTGGCAGCGCCATCAGAATCTGTGTCATAGTAAGCAATAACTACCCTTTTTTGATCCGAATCATAGATTGCGTTCAGCTTCGTTGCGTAAGTAGACTCAAATTCTCTCGGAGTATCAGCAGTTAGTCCTTTAGCATTTATAGTTGCACTTATAAAATATCCATCATTTGATTCATCTTGATCGCTATAAAAGAATACACACTTACCTACACTTGCATCATAAACAACAGTGGTATTGTGGGATTGTGTGGTTGATAAATAAGTTTCATTAGATACTGTTATCTCTAAACCATTTACTAAACCAATATGAACTCTAGGCTTATTGTTGTTTCCCTCATCTTTCATAAAAAGTACAATCCTTTTTGCGCTAGCGTCATAAGCGGTTGATGCATATTCAATAGCATCACTGCCAGTTACGCTTGTCACAGTGCCAAACGTAACGCTGTCGCCAGAAACATCGCCTACGATGCAAGACCCTCTATTGCTTTGACTTCCATCTTTCCCAAAAATTACAATTTTTTCAGCACTAGCATCATAAGCGGCAGACATATCTTCAATATTATTAGCTGTGGCTGTGACCATACTGCCAGAAGTCAAAGTACCACTTGGACTCTGCTTTAATACATTGCAAACAAGGTTGTTAGTTCCGGCAGCATTGTCTCTCCATACGGCTACTGTTCTTCTTGCCGAAGGATCGTAAACAGCGAAAACGTCTTCAGTGTTTTGTGAATCATATAAAAGTTTCGTTCCAAATGTCATCGAGCTTCCAGAGACACTAAGCACGAAAGCTGCGCCATTTTGATCATTTAAATTATCTTGACGGTTGTAAACAACAACAAAATTTTCGTGCTCTTCGTCATAAGCAATGCTAGGATGAATACCCTGATATATTTCAAAAGTAGAGGCAGCGGTCCATGAGATTGAAGTGTTGTTTACAGTCCCTAGAACTGCTTTACCTTTATTTGAGTCACTTAAGTCTCTGTAAACCAAAACTACTTTTTTTGACTTTGGATCGTAAGCCATGCTTATTTCGTCAACATCATTAGCTGAAAACTCAGCTTTAGATCCAAAAGTATAGAGTTGACTTGTTGCAGCAACTGCACTAACAGTCCCATCATTATTTACTACGCAAGGATCACCGTTTGCAATCGCACCAGATGCAGTAGCCGTAATAGTACCAGCAGAAGCCGGGATAGTCCCGTTAGCTGCACTTGTAATACGACCCTGTGCATCGACAGTAATATCTGCAACGGTGTAGCTGCCTGCGGTTACAGCAGTGTCAGCCAGTTTAGCTGCGGTTACAGCTCCGGTAGCAAGTTTACCTGAAGTAACAGCATTACTAGCAATTTCACTTGTACTAATCTGTCCATTAGAAGCAGCCGTAATACGACCTTGTGCGTCTACAGTAATATCAGTAGCAGTATAACTACCAGCGGTTACAGCAGTGTTAGCCAGTTGATCAGGACCAATACCATCGTTAGCAATCTTTGTGCCTGCAATCGCTGCACTAGCATTAACCTCACTATTAGTAATACTAAGAGCAAGTTTGCTTTGTGCAATAGCAGCAGAGCTACTAACCTTAGCATTTGTTACAGCACCGTCCGTAAGTTGTGCTGTGTTGACAGAACCAGCACTAGGTGTACCGATATTAACAGACGAACCGACAGTAATGATAAAGAAATCAGAACTTGAAGCAGGTGCTGCAGAGAAGATAATATCAGCACCGTTAAGAGCAAAACCTTCAGAAGGTTGACTTGTACCAGAGTTAGGTTTTTGTACAACACCGTTAATACTTACCAGCAACTGTGCTGCGCCGGTAGGAGGGTTGCTAAGAGTAAACCTGTAAGCAGAACCGTTAAACGTAGCTGAACCACCACCAGTAGCACTAGATGAGCTAATAGTGTTAATAAAGAACTCACCAATAGACTGGACCTCTTCCCATGCTGTATCAGCAGCATCATACACCAACATCTTATTAGTGGTGGTGTTGAAGAACAAATCACCAGCATCATTGTTAGATGTAGGGTTATTAGAACCAACACGATAACGGTTATTAAAATCGTTAACGTCATCCGACAAAGTAAGGATATCTGTGTCTTTAGGGATTAGTTTGTGGAAAGTATAAGTATGTTCAGTAGATGTAGTCTGAACTTGTACACCAAGACCAGCCGCCAGTGTCGCATTATACATGTGAGACGGGAAACCGTTAATGGTTACAGACGTGCTGTTAAGGGTTGCACCTGTTGCAACACCAGAACCACTGATAGCAAGACCACCAGCATCAGCAATACTGACGACGGTACCTGCACTATTGGTAGGATCAGGATGGCTATTAGGGAAACTAGTTTCATTAGCAATAGCAACAAAACCACCAAGAGCATTAAACAGGTTAACAACATAGCTGTTAATAGCGGAGCTAGTTGGGATGTCGTTAGTGTTAGCTGCAGTAAACGTAGTTGTAACAGTTTTACCGTCAAGCTGGTTTAGTTCAGAAGTGTTACTAGTAATACCAGTTAGGGTGTTTAGTTCACTAGTAGATAGTGTAGCACCATCAAGAATATTAAGCTCAGAAGTTGTAGAAGTAGTAAGGCTATCTACATAATTTTTAGTAGATGCATCTTGTGCACTAGTAGGTTCACTGACACTTGTAATACGGCTAGAGTTTACGTCAACTGTACCTGTACCAGCTGGATCAAGAGAAACATTACCGTTAGGTGTAGCGCCAACAATTTTGTTACTATTGACGTTAAGATCACCGAGAAGGGTACGAACAGACAACGCACCAGGTGGGATGTCAACAAAACCAGTGTTTTGGTTAACTGAGAATGTTTCACCAACTTTAAAGGTACCTTGGTGATCAGTAGTAGCAGCCCATACTTTACCGTTACTTAGCTCTTTAATTTGGTTAGCATCGACTGGTACACCACCATTTTCAGGCAATGCACGATAGTCAGTACCACTACCAACGTATTCCATTGTATGACCGCTAGAAGCAATCATAGAACGTAGGAAGAACTGCACAGTAGCACCACTGGCTACAGCACCATTAAGACCTAAATTTTGTGTACGATCATTGGTATCAGGACGGCTAACTGTAACAGTCCAGCCACTTCCAGCAGCAGTTGCAGAAACAACAGGATAGGTATTACCACCAATATCTACAAGCATGTTGTCTTGTGGACGAGTAGTAGAACCATGCCAACCTGATGCAGCAGTAGGTGCACCAATAGTAAAGGTTGCAGAACCATCAGCAGCAGTAACTGTAGTAGTTGCCGTAAAAATTGCACTGGTAGAACGACCAGAAGCAATCAACGAAAAACGACCAAAGTCAGAAGTTGATGCAGCAAGGTTAGCTTGACCACCATTTAAACATGCAATATGGAAATGGTTAAAGAATGCATAGCTGCTCGTACACTGAGCGTAACCATTGTTGGTAACAAAGATACCAGGACCATCAAGCCCTGTATGGGTATAGCTATCACAAACAATAGAACGCAGAGGTGAGTCGTTATGAGGTGTAGAACCATCAACTAACAAACCACCACCAGTCGGTGCAGAATCAAGGTCACCAGCGCGACCCTTATCTTCAGTACCTGCGTAGAAGTTTAGATTACTGTTGTCAATCTCCGAATCAGAAAAGTTAGTACAGTTCTGAATATACGGAGACTTGAAGATCATTGCATTCGGGTAGAACGAAACGTTCCAACCTTGTGTTGGTGGTAGACCATAAGTAGAGTCTTCCCACAATGCTCCAGATGCACCACGAGTACCGCTAGCTTTTACACCAGTAAACGTCATGTTATGGATGTAAGTACCACTGTTCACACGGAACAGGCTGTTGGTTTCAGTAGCTGCAGTGGGGTGTACAATAACGTTACGGACGGATTCACCGACGATTGCAACATCACGTTTTAGAATATCAATAGGTGCAGTTTCCTGATAAATACCAGGAGCAACTAAGACAATACTACCATCACCAAATGTTGCATCGTTATTAATGGTGTTAATAGCACCTTTAATAGTTTTCTTAGGACCACTAATACGGTGACCTTCGTTGTTATCATCACCGTTAACAGAGTCAACGTAGATAACTTTATCCAACTTAGTAAACGTACCACCAGAGGTTACAGCTTCCCAAGCAGAACCATTCCACATGTAGACGGTTTGGTCATCATTATTTTGATACCAAGTCTTACCAGTTTCCCAGTTAGAACCACTAGGAGTAGAAGTCTGAATAAGAGTGTCAAAACGACGGGCAGCAGCAAGAGCTGTAAAAACGTTAGTATCGGCTTCACTAGTACCAGAATCTTGTTCTGCTTGAGTAATAATATCACTGTTTTTAATACGATCAAAGTCGATAGTATTAGCAGCAAGACCCAAAGTAATAGTACCGTCACCATCATTAGTTACAGTAATACCAGTACCATCAGTACCAATATCACTAGTAATAGCAGTGTCAATCTTGCTATCTACTCGGTCATCAATAGCTTCAGTAGATGCAATCTTGGTGTCATTACTGACCCAAGTATTACCATCATATAGGGTGTTATCGTAACGATCCCAATAGTAGTTCTTAAGATAAGCATCTACATCATCAGGAATACCTTGGCAGTTAGCTTCTTGAACAGCATAACGCAGCTGCTCAAAGTTTTTGTTTAAATCATCTGATCTAATAGCTGAACCAGGGTTAAACAAAGCTTGAATGTCATCAACTTTAGTAATCCTTCGGATCTTTACATTGTCAACAGTAGGCTCACCTGGATCAACCGGGGCAGTGGGTGCCGGTGGCGCAGTACCGGTAAACTCCACAATAGTGGGGTTAGCATCAGTAACACGCCATGGGTAGGTGGAATCAGTCGTGAGCTTTTCGTCGTATTCTTTTGTTGTAGCGTTCCAGAAATAAACGTGTATTTCAGATTTAAAAATGTACGGGAAATCAAAAGAGAATTGTGTCTTTGACCCGTTACCGGCTTGAATTGTTTGTACGTCAGAGCACGACATAATTAGTTAATTACCTACGAATGTTTAGAGATCCATCAATATCTTGACCAAGCACCTGCGCTCGATCTTTCGCTTGTTTTTCAAATTGAGAGTTAATTAGCTGTTGCTGTAGATCAGGGTTTAACCTACGATAAGCTTGTTCTTCTGCAAATTTTTGTGCCGCTCGCAAACGGCCATGGATATTATGCCACTTTTTAATGTCAACTTCTTTACCACGACTCCGTAAGTTATCAAAAGATTCTAAGGATTCCCAATCTTTAACACTACGCATAACTTCTTGAATACCACGTTGGAAGTGACCATCTTCTCCCATAAGTCTAAACAGTTCAGATTGTGTTTTAACTGGCACTTTTACACCACCTTTTGTTTTAAAAGTAGTGCTTACGTCATATTCTACATGGTTTAAAAATTCTTCTTCAGGGCTAGATTCTGCATGAATAGGGATAGCACTATATGCATTCCAAACACGTTGCCAAAAACCAAAACTGTTAACTTTTTTACCGCTGACAGGGCTGTAAATAACAGGAGCAGATGTAACACCAAGGATACCATCAGCAAAACGGTTACGATTACCCATATAGGCAAACATATCATCTTCTACAAGACGTAATCCATCAGTAAAAATTTTACTCCATTCACCACGTTGTCCTGCCAAAGGTCCAAGACCGTTAATAAAACCAGCACCAAATCGATTCCTAGCGCCATCGTTACCGCTTAACATTTCAAGCAAAGGACGAACAGTAGACAAACCGGTGTTGTCAGTAATGGATGCACTAAGTACAAAACTAAGTTTAGGGCCAAAATCTTCTAGACCTGGAGCACCAAGTGTGTCAAAATTATCAATAACATTAACAGTTGCTGCAACCCAGTCAGCAATAGGACCGAGGAAATTGTAAGAGTAATACCTACCATCTAGTCCTTTAACACTACGTGGTTTCCAGTTACCCTGTTTAACACGTGCGTTTTGTGTCTCTTTATCATAATGACCATCACCAGTAATCCGATCTTCTTGGAAAAAACCCCAAACGCCAGCGACGGCAGCTGTACCTAGAGCCTTACGGCCCATAGCTTCGTATTTAAGGTCAGTAACACGGTTAGCCTTAGCTAACGCAGACATGTTTTCTATGTCTATACCTCGTGATGTTAAGATGCTATCAATAAACTCTTCGTTACCTAGTAACTGTTTAAGAGGTGTAAAGGCGAGTTCATTGTAATCTTTTTGAAAAGGTGCGAACGGAGCATACTTACCAAACATAGTAATACGGTTTGCACCTGTGGTAGGAAACATTAGGAACGGCTTCATAAAGGAGAGATGCTTTGCAAATCCATCCATGTTTTTAACCAACGGTGAGTCAAGGTTTAGAGCAAGCTCGTTGTTAGTCCATCGAGCTGCTTCATCATTGATTAAACCGTTAGTGTCAAACATCTTTTTGTAATGCTTATCTACTATTGGTTTTAAAGCTGCCCTAGTAAGAGGAGTCCCTGCATCAGCAGCTTCCTCCATAGCTCTAAAATAGGCTTCAGAATGAGCAGTCATAGCACCAGTAAACCCATCAGTTGTGATTAAACCGTTAGGACCAAATCGGACTACAGGATCTTTTGAAAAAGCAAGTTGTGACTCCATCTGCTGCACAATGTAACTCATTCCCCAGTTACCTTCAGCATCACGGCTTTTAGCAACCTCTCTGAGAAGGTCCATATCACCTTCTTGCTTAAGCAGTAAATCTTTACGAGTTACACTTGCAATGTCGTCTACATTTTTTGAAGCTTTAGAATAGACCTGACCCATATAAGAGTAAGCTCGTTTCATAGAATCATTCATTGCACCATATGCTAGGTAACCACGCTGCATAGATTTAAAATCAAGGCGCATCATTGCACCAAGAAAGTGGGTAGTAGGTTTAGAGATAAGACCACCCATACCACCAATAACTGCTTGTAGCGGTGTTTTAAATGCAGATAAGTAAGAAGCATAAATGTTAGACCAAATACCAGTTAGCAGCTTGTTATCTATTTCAGGGTTAGGGTCTAGAATGGCTTTACCAAGATTAATAGATTTATCAAAAATAAACTGGTTAAGCTCTTTAATAGTACTAACTCTACCATCAGTCAACTCATAAGCCATTAAAAACTGCTTCATAAGCTGTGGTTTTACTTCAGCAATAGAAGATAATGTAGTACCAAACCGTTCAGCTTTGTTAAAAATCTGTTTGTTTACATCACTAGCATTAACAATAGTTTGTCTGTTGTAACCATTAATGTTTTTAAAACCGTTCTTTACCTGTGCAATTAGGTCAACTTTACGGTTTCTATAATAACCAGCAGAATCAGCCAATTGCGAAAGATATTTCATCAGGTCGATAATTTTTGTTTGAGCAACCTCGACAGCAGGAGTACCTTCCATCAAACGAGCGCCTTCTGCTAAGTCAGCAATACGTCCAGATAAAGAACCAGCAACCAAAGATTGAGCACGGGTAACATCCATAGATGTAATATCATCACCAAAACCTTTAATTGCTTTAGAAATAATACCAAAACCTTCCTCGTTCAACACCTCTTTACCTGTATCATCTAAGCTGATAAAAGGTTTAATAATTTCATCAACCTCTGCACGACTCATACGTGGGTCAAACAAGTCAGCTGTAATATTAAGAGTATCATCAATCTGATCTTCTAGGCTAATCTTCCACCCCTTACCTTCCATACCAATATCGCCTGCAGCATTAAGCTGTTTAGCAAGACCAAGTGTAATATCTTCAATGTTACCTTCACCGTTCATAGCATATTTAAGAGCAGGTTCTGAGATAACATTACCGATACGACCGTCAACGGTATCTAGGTTACGGGTAATACGGGATTGATCTATACTAGCATTAACAATACCAAAATCATCTACAGTGCGTACACCGATTTCATTATAGTCGAACATGTCATGCACGCCTTTTACAGGCTGAGTGACTTGAGGAGTCTTGTACAAATTATACTGACCAACCTCATCTAAAGCTTCATCTAAACGAACCATACCAAGTTCAATAGACTCTTCTATAGTATCAGCTGTAGCCGGTTGGTTAGCGTCTAACCACTTACGTGCAGCTTTGGTGTTACCTATCAATCGATTTGTTTTAACTTGAGATGCAGTCTCTCCAACCATTGCAATAGCCATTTTCCCAAGGGAACCTGCCATCACCTGTACAACGCCTAAACCAACATCTTGTAGTTGATTTTTGCGACGTTTGGAGTCAGGTGATTCACCGTCTAGCGTAGCAAGAGAATCAGGGATAAAATCATATTGAGGAGGAAGTGCTTTCTTAGCCATGCCAAGTAGGTTATCCCCTTTTTCATATTCTGAGCTTATCTGACCGACAGCAACACTACCTGCAACCTCAGCAGCACGGTCTCCCAGAAAACGAAAGAAAGGTGTGTTACCGATGCTCCATCCTGTACGTGCTTTACCTGCAGCAGTGAGGGCTTTGATACCTTTAGTAGCAATACCAGTAGGTAAAAGAATACTAGTAAGATTTCTTAAAGTTTGAGCTATCTCGTTTTCGTATTTAGGTATTTTAGGGATGTCACTTCTAAGTGCAAAGTTTACAAGATCTACACCAAAATCTGCAACAGCATTTACTGCAATGCTGTCGAATTCACCACCTGTTTTATCGATAGCGTCAAAATCAACACCACCATCTTCAGTCCGATATGGGCTGGTAGAAACTGCTCCACCCGTAGTAGGAGCTGGTGATTCCACTGGCGTTTCTGTAACTCCCGTAGGAGCGGGTTGTTCAGTTTGAGCTGCAGCAAGTGTATCTGCTTCTGCCTGTCTTTGTTCAGCAAAAGCAACACCTTTTTCTGTTAGCTCAAGGTCGTTTTCATCAACCCTAAACGACTCTAGAGGATCATATTCCATAAGTTTTTAATTTCTTAGAAGTAATGGGTTTTGTAGTAAAGAATTATCACCACTGTATTTATAATAAGCCCTGGCAAATTTCTTACCGTGATTTGTCATTTCATCAACAATATGGTCCCACTCGGCTTCATCTGATTCTGTTTTTACCCACGCCGGTTTTTGATTGTTTAACCACATTTCGTAATGACCAGCTCCACCGTTGTAAGCCATTGCGGCAGCAATAGGATCATTATTATACTTACGTTTTAGGGTAGCATAATGTCCAGTACCGTAATTAATGTTAGCCTCAGCGCTAGGTTTACCCCCATGTTTAGCATAGAAATCTTTATGTGCGGATTTGTTAATCATCATCGGTCCTTCTGAAGTACCGTTGTAGCTTACCATAAACTTACCATGAGTACTTTCAATTTCACCCATCGCCGCGTTTTCAGCTGGTGATATACCATGCCGTTCTGCACTGGAACGGTAAAATCTACGAAGGTTAGGCACATAAGTTTCGGGTACCAAAATCATCGCTTTTTCTGGATCTAAGTTTTTTTGACCAGCACCATGAGAACGTGCTTCAATGTTAGAACTACGTGAACCCCATAGAGCCAACATTTTTTGAGAGGCTGGTGGGTATTCAGTAATCACTTGCAGTGAGGGCGGTGGTAAGATAGGTGGTTTACCTTTTTCCTTACCAATACGTTGTAAAATGTCCATATGTGAACCTTTTATAAGACCTGACTGCACAATCATATCTATTCTTGGATGGAAAACAAATCCAGGACTATTCATATCAGCCGCCTGCTGCTTATACTGAGCGTCAGTAATAATTATATTGGGATCTGAAAACATGTTTTGAATTTTACCGCTAGCAAGGTTTTTAGAAAAAATTTCATCTGCTTGATCAAGAGTGTCAGCAATTTCTTTAGGAGTTTTTTCGTATAAATTAGGGAACTCGTAGAAACCAGTAGTTGGGTTGTATTCACGAAAAAACGGAGACTTAGGATCCTTAAATCCGGATTGAATTGCTTTACCTGCATTTGTAGCTGCATCATCAATATTAGAACCATCCGCTACACCATTTCTTACAAGCTCCTTATAGCTTTGTGTTAACGCTTTAGAATCGTTATAGCTGCTTACACTGTCTTGAGGATAATCACCAGAAATGTTATCCTTTTTAGCTGGCATTTTTTCAACAATATTTAGTAGATCTGTATAACGATCATTTTTTGCAAACGGGTCTTGATTATTTAAAGATTCCTGCAACGTATTACCAAGTACAGGATCTCTTTCATAAACTTTATCTACAAGCCCTTGGTACAATATACCACGAGCTTCAAAATCTTTAGCTTGTGTAATCAAATTAGTGTTGTAAGGGCCTTGACTATAGTTACCAGCATTTTTTAGTTTTGTAAGCCATTCTGGCAAACCTTGGGGATCATCTTTAAATACCTTTTCTGCCGCAGCAATATCTCCAGGTTCATCGTTACCATCGACTGTTATGTGACGATACCAAGCTTTAGATTTTTCCTGACGCTGTTGTCTGTCAGTAGTGTTTTGATTTTTGTTCCATTCACGGCGCATTTCTGCACGAGTGTTTGCAATATCAACACCTTTTACTTCATGAGCACCACGACCTTTACCTGGAATAAAATACGGTACTCCCGTGCCGTGTGGGTCAAAATTTTGCCACTGAAAATCTTCTATAAGAAAATTACCTTCCTCATCCATAGCAGTTGCCAGTTTTTTAAACCAAGCATGAGCAGCTGTTGGCCCATCTAAACCTTTAATATTACCAAAACCTACAAGACCTTGTTCGTCCCAATCAGCTAAAGCTGCATCAGTAACTATTTCACGTGTTCTTGTGTTATTTTCCTCAGTTTGTTTTGCAACAAGACCACTATAAAAAGTTTTATTCGTCTCTTGTATTGAATCTAAAGCAGGGCCCACCAACTCTGGATTTTGTAAAGGTATGTTATTTTCTTTTGCAAATTTAACAAGAATATCTTTAGTGGCTTTAGCAAAAGCTTCTGGGGAAGAAATAATATCAGGATTTTCTTGAGCTTCTTTTTGTAAATGAGCTTTATACTTTAAATCAGATTTTAGTTTTGAGTCAGCTCTAAACCAGCCTATAGCTTCATTTGCGTTTAAAAATCTAGTTTTTGATACTTCATTTGCAGGTGCACCTTGTGCTTCTGCTATAGCTAAGGTACCCTCAATCTCGACTCTAGCTTCAGTTTCAATACGGATACCGTTATTCGCTGCAAGTTGAGCAGCATCCTGCCCACCTAAAATCATACGAAGATGAGCACCTCTTTCTTGATCTTCTTGTGTTTGCTTCTTGTCTTTTTCTTTTAAAACTCCAGACAAAGTTGAGCTAAATTTGGCAACACCATTTAACATGGTTTGCAAACCTTTTTGCTGATTTGAGATCTCATTTTGACGTGCCGCAGCATCAAATTCAGCTTGCTGGCGTTGTGTTCTTACATTTGTATCTGCAATGTTATAGTTACGTCGGTTAGCTTTTTCACGATACGCAGCGTCACCTTCCATTGAAGCCAACTGACGTTCATCGTTTTCCCGAATAGCTTCCCGACGTGCTCGCATATTATCCAAAATACGCTTGTTGTCTTCACGCATTCTGGCGATGTTAGCATCACTAACTTGTACGGGGGCGAACCCCCTGGCGCGTGCTGCGCCGGAAAATTTTTGTGCCATAGTTTAAGTTTTTAAAGCAAGTGCTAGTGTACTACCTGCATTAGCAATACTGCCAATTAAGGGTGCTATTGTACTTTGACGTTGAACAGGTGGTACTGCTGCAGGAAGAACCAAAGCAGGTTCAATAAATGTACGTTCAGGTCCAAGTTGAGGTTTCATGATTGAAGGTAGACGGTCTGGCTGAATCATCAGATTAGCCTTAGCCTGCATATCTGCACCATATTTTTGTAGTGCAATATCCATAAAACTTCTTTGCAATTCTTCTGTACTGCTTGTTAAAGTAGCGCGAAGAACAGCTAAATTTCTACCTTGCTGAGCAGCGACTGCTTGCATTGTTTTGTTACGAGATACACCGGCTTGACCCATTGAAGCCGCAGCTTCGGATTGCAAACTTTCAACCAGCATATCCTGTTTTTCAAATGTAGCTGCATCCAACGTTTCATTAAAAGCTGCCATTTGAGAATCTTTAGCAGCTTGATATGATATGTTGTTGTAAAGCATTTGCTGTCCATAGTTCTCTACGGATTTACCATAAGCCTTAACATCTTGCAAATACCGATAGTCTTGCATATTAGTGTCATACTGCCATTGCTTAGTAGCCATTTCATATTGAAATTGCCGTGCAGCAAAGTAATCTTTTCTCTCAGCTGCTGCTGCAGATTTATTATATCTGTTTGTAATTCCAGCTTGTCTATTAGCAAGCTCTATTTGTTTTTCTCTATCTTTTTTTGCTTGTTTGTTTGCCTTTGAGGCGGCGCTGCTACCAAAAATACCGCTGATAAGCGATGCTCCGGCGCTGATGGCAGCAGCGGTAATAGCACCTCCAGCCTTCATCTCTAGACCAGAAACAGTAAGTTGCTCATCTAATAGGTTAAAACTTTTAGGATTAAATTCACTGTCAAACATCAAGCCCTCCTATAGAATCGTGGGGAATAGTTACCTTCCCACATCATTGACACCAACGATACAGGGTATGGAAAATTACTTGTCACTTTAAGTTCAAAATTAGTATTACGTTGATGGATGGGTAAGGAAAAGATCTGCTCGTTAACTACAGGGTTTGTATCACCTCGGTACACACCAGCTTCGATGGTATGCTGGACATCCTTCCATTCATTAGAACCTGTTGGTTTTAATTTAAAACGGATGGCACCAGTCCTACCTACTGACATTCTAATTTTATTGATAATAAGAGTAGCAGTGTAATCAGCACCAGTACCCTGACGTTGGAAGTAGAACTTAGGTAAAGTAACATCTAGGTCATAACCATAACCAACAACAATACCATCAGCGTAATCAGTAAACTTACCTTTAACTTCTAAGTATCTGTAGTTAGTACCAGTCTCAATACGTTCAACAGCTGTAGACCAATAACCCTGGTCAGAGTCTAGTTCAGCATCTGTGCCGTCATCAGCGGTAGGTACAGTCAGAAGCATAACAGCTTCTTTATCATCAATAGGTGTATATGGAACATAAACCTTAGTAATGTCATTTGTCTCGTCATACACTACAGCATCTACAGAAGCGTGTGGTTTGACAGGACGTGTTGCCATGTCAAGAGGTACGTTACCTGTAAAGCTAGAAGATGTAGACAAAATATTACCAGATGGAAGTTCATCCAACCTGATTACACCTAGGGTGTATTGATCTTCTTGTTGTGAAACAATAGTAACATCATCATTTAGGATCTCTGCAATCTGTATATTACCAGGTAGCTGCCATTTTGTCCAAGCTTGGAATAGATCCTCTTTACCGTTGTTATAGAACCTATATAAATAAAGATATGATGTATCCCTATCGACAAGCATTACTACAGAGTTTTGAGGGCTCGTGGCTAAAGTGTCAACAGTATCAGGAATCCATTCTAATACAGCTTTACTAATATCAACAACAATTGGTGTCTGCTCAACATCACGTAGAGACAGTGTAAAGACTTTACTGTAACCAGCAATCTTAGTTACAAATGCTGTTGTTGTACCCATATCTACTGGTGTGATCTTAGAGTCCATCTCATAGTTAGATAGAGATCTGATCAACGCAGAGCTGGGTGTAAGCAGGCTAGAGTCAGCTGCATAAACTTGGAACTGTTGCCGCTCACTGAACAGCATTAGACCTTGTGGTGACGGTAGAACGTCAAACAATTTAACAGGTCGAACACTAGACACATTAAGATCAATAGGGTCCGTATCAATTTGTGTTAGTGCAGACCGAGCAAAGAAATTGTAGCTATCGTTAGCAACACCAAAAATTACATTGTCTTCTGACAACACACCAAATCTATTGTTAGAAAAGAACGTAGATGTTATAGTTTTACCAACAAAAGATGGTCTAGGATTAGTATTGTCGTCACCAGTTAACCGGTTATTATAACTAATAGGACCAAAGGTAAACGTAGTAGCTCCAGTGTTAGCCAATTCATGCGGCATAGTGGAGTCAGTAAGACCGGGCGATGTATCACGAGCTAATGCTTCTTGCCAGAAACCAGACCCACCAATACCATCGGCAGCGACATATTTTAGGTAATAATCATCTTCAGCACTATCACTATTTAAAATAGTAAGAACGTGATTATGAAATGATTGCAGTGGAATTTTACTGACATCAGAGACACTATCTTGGAACACATCCAAGGCATTGTTACCAACACCACCAGTACCACTAATTTGAAAATACTTGTAGGTAACACTAGAACCTGGCTCAGCACCAACAACGACACCATTAGACTCTGTAGTACGGCGGATTTGAATGCTGTTAGCATAGGAATTTAGATACCACTTACCACTAAATTCAGAGTCAC